>Ga0172372_10001992_pt1 | contig 31321 bp, 27 predicted proteins | sample LakKiv5m_2_FD_114544 | JGI IMG/M metagenome (GOLD analysis project Ga0172372, IMG submission 114544) | Freshwater microbial communities from Kabuno Bay, South-Kivu, Congo - kab_092012_9.5m | ecosystem: Environmental > Aquatic > Freshwater > Lake | place: Democratic Republic of the Congo... | reverse complement strand
TGAGCGCGACGACCCGACGGTCCCGGAGCGTCGCGTCGGCGAGGCGCTCGATGGTCGTGATAGGCGCGCCCTGGGGGAGCTGCTCGCACCAGCCGCGCAGCACGTCACGCCGGTCGAAGACGCTCGACCGGCGGGTGAGGCCCTCGGGCCCCAGAAGCGTGCCCGTCCCGCTCAGGCGGGCCTGGTCGTCGACAGGGATCGGGGTCGTCTGGCCCAGGGCGGCGTCGACCTCGGTCGCATCGTGCCCGGTGTCGTGAGCGCGTGCCTGCCACTGGGTGCGGAGCTCGTCGGCGCCGACGGCACGGTCCTTCGCTCGACGGGTGTCGAGCGCAGCGGTCCGGGCCGCCTGGGGAGAGTGCAGACCCCGGGCGGCGAGCTCGTCCTCGATCTCCCGACGTCGGGTGGAGAACAGCTCGCACAGCTCGGGTGGGATGCCGACGATCTCGGCCGCGCCCTTGTGTACGGCTCCCCAGTCGACCCCGAGGCGGTGGGTGAGCTCGTGGCGGAGGTGGGCCTTGTAGAGGTGCCCGGCGGTGCGGGCCTGCCACAGCATCGCCTTGCCGTCGAGCGCCCGCCACCTCCCGTCCTCGCAGTGGGCGAGGTTGGCGACCAGCACGTGGGTGTGCAGCTGCGGGTCGCCAGCTCGGCTCGACCGGTGGACGAACCCGGCGGCGACGAACCCGTCGACCGCGACGACCTCGTGCCCGTCGACACCACGACGTGACCGGCATCCCTCGCGCTCCAACCAGCCGAGGGCCGCGTCGACCGCAGTGTCGTGCGCGGCGCGCACCTCCCGCGCCGTGTCGGGATCTCCGAGTCCCCAGAGCACCGACACGGACTTCGGTGCCGAGAACGTGAGGTCGAATCCCGGGACCCGGTCCTTCCGGGTCTGGGTGAGCCGGGTCCCGGTGCTCGGGTCACGGCCATCGAGGATCGCTTCGAGGGCGCGGCCGCTGACTTCACCGCTCAGCCCGAGGTGCGTGGCGGCTGCCGCGGTCCAACGGCCGGGCGACTCGCCCAGCCCGGAGTAGTAGTCCTCGATGCCGAGCGCGACCTGATCGAGGTAGTAGCGCTCTTGTCCGGGAGCGATCTTGGCGACGCTCAGCACGACGTGCGCGCCGTGTCGGGCATCGAGGATGCATCGGTGTGCAAGAACTGGCGGGAGGTCCCACGGGACCTGAATGCCCGAGGCCCCCTCATGGCGAGGAGAACAGGTCGAGGGCCTCGGGCGGCGTGGTGGCGCGGCGACGGGTTCGCGGCGCGGGCGGAGGTGGCGGACGGTGTGCGACGTCCGTTCCGACGGGCTCGTGGGACGGGGCGAGGGGGAGTCGCACCTCGTAGCGACTCGGCGCGAACCGCGAAGTCGATGCGTCGCGACTCGTATGGGAGACCACCAGCCCCGCCGCGCGCAGCACCCCCAGCGCCTTTGCGACCCGGTCCTTGCCCACCCCCAGCTGCGCCGCGAGGTCACGAGCGTTCGTAGTCGCCACCCATGCCCCGTCTTCGGTGGAGCCGGACAGCGCGACGGCCTCGAGCACCGACCACGCCACAACACCCAGCTGGCGGCGCGCCGCGGCCGACGCGTCGTCGATCGAGAGCTCGGGTGACGCACCGGCGACGACGATCCGGATCCCGGTGTTCACGACACGCTCCGCAGCTCGGGAGTGAGGCCGAGCATCGTCTCGATCGCATGCTTTGGGACCACGATGCGCCGGCCCAGGCGCAGGTGGGTCAGCTCGCCCCGGGCGACGAGCTCGTACGCATGGGTTCGGGAGATGCCCAGCAGCCGAGCCGCCTCCGGCACCGTGACCACCATCGCCGTTCGTTCAGAATCCATGAGTCCAGACCTCCGTGTCCGCTCACCTACGACAGGTGCGACGGCACCCCGGGTGGCACGAAGGCGTCCGAGCAGACCGTCACCCTCTGTAAGCCGCTGGCGGGCTCGGAACTTCGCGAGCCGAGTCCACGGCGTAGCCGTCATCGCGTGTTCGGGCCGCGGAGCGAACGCCCCGCGAGTCAGTTCAAGCGAGGTTGAGCGGGAGGCCCGGAGAGGTCGAATGGGAGGTCAGCAGCGCAGAGCACTCGGCGGCCGCCCGAAGGCCGCGTGCGTCAGGACGGAAAGCGGTTCCAGCCGAAGCAGCGGTCGGAGCGCGTCCGGTCGGCGGGCGCGAACTCGGTGCCGAGGGTGTACGCAACGGGAAAGAGGCCGACCTGGGATTGACCGTCGTCGGGGATGCCGAGGAGTTCGGCCATCTCGGTTTCGCGGTAGAGGTGGATGGTGGTCCACGCGCTGCCGAGGCCGCGGCTGCGGAGCGCGAGGTGGAAGCTCCACACCGCGGGGAGTACCGAGCCCCACCGGCTCGCGGACTGGAACGTGCTCGTGTCGCCGTAGCGGGGTCCGATCGTGGGCACCACGAGCACGGGCACCTCACCGAGGTGCTCGGCGAGATGGGCCACCGAGGCGGCGACCCGATCGTCGGCGGGCGGAGCGTCGACCTCGGCGCCGCGATCCCGGGCGGCGTGGTCGGCCATGCCGGCGCGATAGATGGCGGCCATCTCGCGGCGCAGGTCGGGATCGTCGACGAGCACCCAACGCCAGTCCTGCCCGTTGGAGCCGTTGGGGGCCTGGAAGGCGAGGCGCAGGCACTCCTCCACCACGGAGCGGGGCACGGGCCGGCTCAGGTCGAGGCGGCGGCGGACGGCGCGGGTCGTGGTGAGCAGCTCGTCGATCGTCAGCGGGAGGACGGCGTGCGGGCCCATCGGCGCAGGGTAACCCGCCCGAGGCGATCCTCAGGTCTTGGGTACGGTGTCGTCAATGCAAGTTGAAGAGATGCCGGAGGGCGACGTCGCGGCTGCGGTGCAGACCGGCTCCGGCGTGCTGGAGCTGGAGCGCTTCGCGGTCCCGGCGGTCGGCCCCGATGACGCCCTGCTCCAGGTGGAGGCCTGCGGCATCTGTGGGACCGACGCCGAGACGTTCAGCGGGGCGGTGCCGCTGCGGTACCCGGTGATCCCGGGCCATGAGCCGGTGGGACGGATCGCCGCGATCGGCGACCGGGCGGCGGCGCGCTGGAGGATCGGGGTGGGTGATCGCGTGGTGCTGCAGGCCGACCTCGGCTGTGGCCGCTGCGGCGGCTGCCTGCGCGGTGACCAGTGCCGGGTCGAGCCGGGCACGTTGGGCTTCATCCCCACGACGCGACCGCCGTCGTTGTGGGGCGGATACGCCGAGATGCTGTACCTCCCCTCGGGCGCAGTGCCGCACCGCGTCGCCGACCACGTGCCGCTCAGGGTCGCGGCCCTCTACAACGCCCTCGGCGCCGGGTTCGCGTGGGCGGTCCACGCACCCGGCCTCCGCTACGGCGACACCGTCGCCGTGCTCGGTCCCGGCCAGCGCGGGCTCGCGAGCGTGGTCGCCACCCGGGCCGCGGGAGCAGCGTTCGTGGCGGTCACCGGCCTCGGCTCGCGCGACGGGCACAAGCTCGCACTGGCGGCGGAGCTCGGCGCGGACGCGGTGATCGACGTCGAGCACGACGACCCCGTGGATCGGGTGCTCGCGGCGACGGGTGGCGAGGGCGTCGACGTCGTCGTCGACACGACGCCGCACGCCACCGGTCCCGTGCTCGACGCGCTGCGGATGGTGCGGGCGGGCGGCACCGTGGTCCTCGGCGGACTGAAGGGCGCCGGCAACCGCGTCGACGGCTTCCCGGTCGACGACGTCGCGCTGCGGCGGCTGCGTCTGGTCGGCGTGCGCGCCGTCGACCACTGGAGTTTCGCCCATGCGGTCCGCCTCCTCGAACGTCCACCGGCCGCGCTCGCCGCCATGCACACGCACCACTTCGGGCTTGACCGCGCCGCGGACGCGGTGCGGTGCCTCACCGATCCGTCGAAGGACGCGATCGCGATCACCATCGAGCCCGGCGCGTGATCCCAGCGGTGTCGGGCGCAGCCCACCGAGAGAGGACGGACCCATGTTGACGGAGCTGTACGACAAAGTCGCCGTGGTCACGGGCGCGGCCAGCGGCATCGGTCTCGCCCTGTGCGAGCGCTTCCTCGCCGAAGGGATGCGCATCGTGATGGCCGATGTGGAGGAGGCCCGGCTGGTGGCGGAGGCCGATCGGCTGGCCGGATCCGGTGACGTCGTCGCGGTCCTGACCGACGTCGCCGATCCCGACGCGGTGCGCGCGCTCGCCGACGCCACGCTCGATCGCTACGGGGCCGTCCATCTGGTTTGCAACAACGCCGGCGTCGCGCCGGCGGGGCCGATGCTGGCGACTCAGCCGCGCGACTGGCAGTGGACCGTGGGTGTCAACCTCCTGGGGGTCGCCTACGGCGTCTCCGCGTTCGCCCCGATCCTCGTCGCCCAGGGAGAGGGACACATCGTCAACACCGCGAGCGAGGCGGGACTCGTCACCTCGGCCACGATCGGGATGTACTGCGCGACGAAGCACGCGGTGGTTGGCCTGTCGGAGTCGCTGTGCCGGGAGCTCGACGGCAGCGGGGTCGGGGTGAGCGTGCTGTGTCCGAGCGCCGTCGACACCGACATCTTCGCGTCGGAGCGCAACCGGCCCTTCGGTGCCGAGCTGGCCCCGCACGAGCACGCCGCGCTCGCCCCGCTGCGGGAGGCCACCCGGTCCACCGGCATCGCACCGGAGGCGGTGGCGGGCGAGGTGGTCACGGCCGTGCGCGCGGGGGCCTTCTGGGTGTTCACCCACCCGGCGACGCTCGAGCGCGCGCTCGTGCGCTTCGACGACCTGCGCGCCGGCCGCAACCCGACCCCCGCGTATCCCCAGGGGTTCTCGTGACGGTGCGGAGGGCGCCCCGGCACTACAGGTGGAGGAAGACGCCGGCGAGGATCCCGCCGTCGGTCACCGGCATGCACACGCCGGTGGTGTAGGCGGACTCGCCCGACGCGAAGAACAGCGCCGCCATCGCGTTGTCGCGCAGTGACGGCGGTTGGGCGAGCTTCAGTGGCTGGTGGGCTGCCGCCGGGTCCCACGGCCCGCGGACCTGCTCCATCGACTGGCCCGTCACGGGTGCGTCGGCGTCCAGGAGGAAGTTCGCCGACATGCCGCTGAGCGGACAGATGGCGTTGACCCGGATGCCGTACCGGCCGAGGTCGACGGCCGCCGCCCGCACGAGCGCGTTGACGCCGCCCTTGGTGGCGGCGTACGGCGCGAGGTCGCGCGCCGCCGCCAACGACACGGCGGACGACGTCACCACGATGGAACCGCCCCCGCGCGCCCGCATGGGCGCAACGGAGTGCTTGCAGCAGAGGAACACCCCCGTGAGGTTGACGTCCATCACCCGCCGCCAGGAGTCCAGCGTGGTGTCCTCGAAGGCCACCTTCGGGTAGCCGGGAACCTGGATCCCGGCGTTGGCGAACATGATGTCGAGCCCGCCGTAGTGCGCGACCGCCCGGTCGATGCCGGCGCGCACGTGGTCCTCCTCGGTGACGTCCATGCGGAAGCCGAGCGCCTCGCCGCCCTCCTCCCGCACCAGGGCGACCGTCTCCTCGACGCGGTCGAGGTCGACGTCGGTCACGACGACCCGCGCGCCTTCCCCGGCGAAGACGCGGGCGGACTCGCGGCCGAGTCCGCCACCGGCACCCGTGATGAGCGCGATCTTGTCCTGCAGGCGCATCGGGTCTCCTGGGGTCGGGATGACGAGGCGGCCGGCCCGGGGTCAGCCGGAGACGTCGTCGAGCACGTCCCGCATCCGGGCGACGAATGCGGTGACGTTGTCGACGTCGACGGCGCCCGCCTCGAACGCGGTGAAGACGATCCGATCGACTCCGAGCGCCGCGAGCTCGCCCAGCAAGGCCGGGTCTGTGCCCCGGGCGTAGTCCCAGCTGCCTGGCCACACGGTGATCTCGATGGTGGCCGGGTCGCGACCGGCGTCGTCGGCAGCCCGGCGGATGGTCTCGAGGCCGTCGGCCACCTCGGCCGGTCCGACGACGTAGGGGAACCAGCCGTCGCCGCGGGTGCCGGCGCGTCGGGCGGCGGCCGCCGACGATCCGCCCACGACGATCGGGACCCCGTCGGCCTGCACCGGCTTCGGGTCCACGTTGACCCGGGAGAAGGCGACGGTGGTCCCCGAGTAGCTCACGGGGTTGGGCGACCAGCAGGCCCGCATCGCGTCGATGGTCTCGTCGAGCCGCCGTCCCTTCCCCTCGTACGGGACGTTCACGGCGCGGTACTCCTCGATCTGCCATCCCATGCCGACTCCGAGCCGGACGCGCCCCGCCGACATCCGATCGAGGGTCGCCACGGCCTTGGCCAGGATGAGCGCCGGATGCTGGGTGGCCACCACCACCGAGGTGCCGAGCACCAGCCGCTCGGTGTGCGCGCCGACGAACGCGAGGACCTGGAGGGGATCGGGCATGAGCGCCGCGCCGCCCCCCGGCATTCGCCCGTCGGCCGAGTACGGGTAGCGGGGCTCGTAGTCCTCGGCGACCAGGATGTGCTCGACCGCCCAGAACGACTCGGCCCCGGCGGCTTCGATCCCCGTTGCCAGGGCGCGGAGGTAGGTGGGGTCGCCCACCGTCTCCAGCGAGAAGGGGGGGAGCAGGCCGAGACGCATCGCGCCCGCACGGGTTCCCGACGCGGTCACGGTCGGCCGCCGGCCGTCGGGACGGGCAGGTCGTAGAGCCGGATCGCGTTGTCCGACATCACCCGCCGGCGGCTGGCCTCCGGCAGTGAGCGCACTGCGCTCGCCGCGGCCGCGACGCTGTCGGGGAAGAGACAGGTGGGGTGCGGGTAGTCGGTCTCGAACATGACGTTCGTGTCGCCCAGGGCCGCGACGGCGTCGGCCACGCCGGCCTCCTCGAACCAGAAGCAAGCGTGCATCTGACGCTGGAAGTACTCCGTGGGGGTGAGCGAGTACCGCGTCCCGTAGGTCCCCGGGGTGCTCTGCGCCTGCTGGTAGTCGAGCGACTCCAGGAAGAACGGGATCCAGCCGATGCCGCTCTCCACCGACACGAACTGCAGCGTGGGGTGTCGCTCGAGCACGCCCCCGAATATGAGGTTGGCCATCACCGACGCGTTCGACAGATACATCATCGCGGAACCGATCGCGAGCTTGGTGTCGTCGTCGAACGACGGCCACGGCGACGAGCCGAACCAGGAGAACGTGTCGGTGCTGGCGCCGATGTGGAAGTTGACCGGCATCGCCAGCTCGGCGCAGGTCTCCCACAGCGGATCCCAGTGGGCCTGGCCGAGGTCGGGCAGACCGATGAGGTGCGGCCCGGTGCCGCAGTTGACCCCGCGCATGCCCATGGCGTGGCAGCGGCGCACCTCGGCCACCGACGCCTCCATGCTCCACCACGGCAGGATCACCATGCCGAAGAGCCGGTTGCCGGTGGCCGCCTGCATCTCGGCGGACGCGTCGTTGTAGATCTGCACGGTCAGCAGCCGGAGGGCCTCGTCATCCTGGGCGATGAGTCCCTGGCCGCCGAACCCGAACGTGTTGGGGTAGATGATCTGGGCCCAGATCCCCAGCTCGTCCATCAGCTTCACGCGCTCGTGGATGTCGAAGGCCGCCGGGTGGACCTCGTCGAAGCTCATCCCGGCGAAGCTGAGGCCGAGGTGCTTCTCACCGTGGCGATCGATGACGGCCGACGCCCCGGCCGGGCCGACCATCGTGCCGTCGAACATCCACACGTTGCGTCCGTCGATCGCCTCGACGCGGGGCACCCGGTCGGCGTAGGCCGCAGGGGCGCGCGACGTCCACAGGTCGCGGGGCTCGGTCAGGTGGGTGTCGACGTCGATGATCAAGACGTCGGCGGGGAGGCCCAGGGCCTCCGTGACCGACGCGTGCCCTTTCGTCATCTGCGCTCCTCGTGCGCTCCGTGCGGTGCCGTGGGGCTTAGTCAAGCGGGATTGACGTGTAGGTGCAAGCGCGGTCGTATGGATCTAGAGTGACCGCCGATGAGCGAACAGGAGCGCGAGGTCGACGAGGCCTACCGGCGCCTGCCCCAGGTCGGGCCGCACGCGCCCCGCATCGGGTCGGCGCTGATCACCTGGGTCGAGCCCATGCCCGAGCACGTCGTGGGCTACAACCGCTGGTACGAGGACGACCACATGATCACCGGGGCGATGGTGATGCCCTGGATGTTCTCGTGTCGCCGGTTCGTGGCTCCGCGGTCGGTCCAGCACCTACGGGGCCCGCAGGGCTCGCGGGTCGCCGAGCCGCTCGACGCCGGCAAGTACATCGGCATCTACTGGATCAATGAGGGCCGGCTCGAGGACCACGAGCAGTGGGCGCTCGGCGCCAACTACCGGCTCCACGCGGAGGGTCGCGGCAGCTACCGCGGCCTGGGACACGATCCCCTCGAGGAGCGACGGCACGTGTTCACGTCGTTCAGCGACTACCTCGGACCGGTGTACCGCGACGACGCGGTTCCCCGTGACGTGCACTGCCTGCATCAGCCGTACCGGGGCCTGGTGGTGCAGATCCTCGACGCCGTCGGTGATCGGGCCGTCCTCGACGAGTGGCTGGCGTCGACCTACCTGCCGTCGATCGTGCGCGGTCCGAGCGCCATCGCCACGCGCTTCGCACCGCGTCCATTGCCGGGCGACAAGCTCGCCCACGTGCGCCAGCTCGAGGGCGTCGAACGGATCGTTCAGGTGCTGCACTTTCTCGAGTGCGACCCCCAGGAGTGCTGGGACGAGCTCTTCGCCGACGCGCAGGAGCGGATCGAAGCGAGTGGGGTCGGCACGCTCGCCGTGCAGGCGGCGTTCATCCCCACGAACCATGGCACCGACGACTACACCGACCAGCTCTTCTGAGAGACGACGCGACGTGGACGATGCCCTCGGGTGCCACGCCACCGCCCACCTCGTGGGCGGCGGCTGAGCGGGAGCGCATGGGCGTGCGGGCATGGCAGGTCGAGGGTGTGGGCGAGCCCGGCCGGGTGGTCCGTGCGGTGGACCTCGACGTGCCGACACCTGGGCCCGGTGAGGTCCGTTTGGCGGTGCGGGCGGCGGGGCTCGGTCTGCCCGACGCACTGATGTGCCGAGACGCCTACGCGATCGTCCCACCTCGGCCATTCGTCCCCGGTCAGGAGGTCTGTGGTGTGGTCGATGCCGTGGGCGCTGGCGTCGACTTCCAGCCGGGGACGCGGCTCATGGCGGTGACCAACTTCTTCGACGGTCGCGGCGGTCTCGCCGAGTTCGCGATCGCTCGCGTCGAGTCGTGCTACCGGGTCCCCGACGACATGGACGATCTCGCCGCAGCGACCCTGCGGATCGGCTTCGGCACGGCATGGATCGGACTCGTCCGACGCGCGGCACTGCAACCGGGTGAGCACGTCCTCGTGCTCGGCGCGGCGGGTGGGACGGGTGCGGCGGCGGTGCAGCTCGCCCGGGCCCTCGGCGCGTCGGTCATCGGCGTGGCGGCAGGTCCCGAGAAGAGTGGATTCTGCGCCCGCCTGGGGGCCGACGTCGTCATCGACCGTTCGGTGGACGACGTGGTGGCCGCCGTTCTCGACACGACCGACGGTCGGGGCGTCGATGTGGTGTACGACCCGGTCGGGGGCTCGGCCGGTGGCGCCACCGTGCGATGCCTCGCACCGCAGGGCCGGTTGCTCGCCGTGGGCTTCGCCTCCGGATCGTGGGCCGACGTCGACGTCTGGGAGCTCGTGCGTCGGCACGGGTCGCTCATCGGGGTGTACGCCGGCGGTCTCGCCCGATCCGACAACGAGGCCGACCACGAGGCGTTGTTGGCGATGGTCGCGTCGGGGCGCGTGCACGGCACGGCGACCGAGGTTCCGTTCGCGGCGGTGCCGGAGGCGCTCGACGCGCTCGCGCGCGGCGCGGTGATGGGCAAGCTCGTGACCCGCGTGGCTACGGCCTGATCACAGGTACTGGAATCTCTCGGCCCGAGGAGACGACGATGGACGCGACGAAGCGCTACCGGACCGTGGCCTGGGCGACGGGCGTCGTGGGGAGCGCCGCGCTGAAGCGGATCATCGCGCACCCGCAGCTCGACCTCGTCGGAGTGAAGGTCTACAGCGACGACAAGGCCGGTCGTGACGCCGGCGAGCTCGTCGGGCTGCCACCCACCGGCGTCGTCACCACGCTGGACGTCGACGAGATCCTCGCGCTCCGACCCGACTGCATCGTCTACTCGCCGATGCCGTGGGACACCGCGGAGATGGCCCGCATCCTGCGGGGCGGGACGCACATCGTGACGCCGTGCCCGTTCTGGTTCCCGTTCATCCAGGACCCGGAGACGACCGCGCTGCTCACGGAGGCGTGTCGCGACGGCGGCGCGAACCTCCACGCCTCGGGCACCAACCCCGGCGGCATCGCGGAGCGCTTCCCGCTCACCTTCAGCGGGTGGTGCAACCGCATCGACCGGATCACGATGACCGAGTACGGAGACTGCCGCGACTACGGATCGGTCGGCGTGATCCGCGAGCTGATGAACCTCGGCAAGACGCCCGAAGAGGCCATGAACAACCCGATCAAGGAGGCGCTCACCAGCTTCTGGTACGAGCCGATCGAAATGATCGCCGAAGGGCTCGGAAGTGAGGTCGTGGAGTACGAGCAGCACCACGACTTCATCCTCGCCAACGAGCCGATCGAGACCGCCGCGGGCACCATCGAGGCCGGCACGATCGGCCTGAACCACTACCGCCACGTCGGGCGCACGCGCGAGGGCACCGAGATCGTGCAGGAGCAGGTGTGGTTCATGGACGACCTCTCCATGGGCCGACTCGAATCCCGCATGGACATCCCACGCGCGTCCGGCTGGCGGATCCACGTCGAAGGTGACGTGGAGCTTGTGGTCGACGTCGAGCTCGCGCCCGACCTCAACCAGCCCGAGAAGACCGCGCAGGGGATGAGCACGGTCGGGTTCCACTGCGTGAACGCCGTCCCCGACGTGTGCGATGCGCCGGACCCCGGCATCAAGACCTACCTGGACCTGCCCATGACCACCGGCCGGATGGGCACCCACCGCACCCGGCGCTGACGGGTGCCGCACCACTCAGGAGACGGTGTCATGAACTCGGCCATTCTCGACGAGCTCGACATCCACTCGACCGAACGCTACGAGCGGGAGGGGTACCCCTGGCGGGCGTGGGACCTGCTGCGGGACGCGGCGCCGGTGTTCTGGTACGCGCGTGACGACATCGAGCCGTTCTGGGCGATTACCCGGTACGACGACGTGCACTTCGTGGGCTCGAACGACCGGCTGTTCGTCAACGGTGGCCCGCGCCTGCGCCTCGCCACCCGTGACGAGGACGAAGGGATGCGGGCCCGCTACCGGATCCGCAACGAGCAGTTCGGCTGGGACGTCGACGAGGTCCCGGACCTCGTCTACATGGACAAGCCGCGCCACACGAAGTTCCGCAATCTCGCGGCACGGTCGTTCACCCCCCGGGCCATGCGCGGGCTCGAGGCGCACCTGGCGCAGTTCGCCGAGCGGTTCGTGGGCGAGTTCGCCCGGCTCCTCGAGGCGAACGGCTCCGCGGACCTGGTCGAGGACTTCTCGGTCATGCTGCCGCTCGCCACGATGTGCGATCTCCTCGGGCTCCCGGTCGACGACTGGGAGCGGGTGCACCAGTACTTCGGCTTCGGGTTCAGCCCGCGCGAGGTGATGATGCGCGCCGCGCTCCCGGGCGAGACCTACGACGAGCTGCGCCTGCGGAAGGGCACCGAGCTCTTCCGGTACTGCCAGGAGATCGCCGACCGCGGGCGCGCGGATGGCTCCGGCGGGCTCCTCTCGCGCATCGCCACGGGGGAGGTCGACGGATGCCCGCTCACCGACCAGCAGCTCAATGGGTACGTGTTGCTCCTCCTCGCCGCCGGGAACGAGACCACCCGCAACGCCACCACGGGTGGGGTGATCGCACTCCTGCAGCACCCCGACCAGCTCGCCCGGCTGTGCGCCGATCCGGAGCTCGTCGAGCCGGCGGTGGAGGAGATCCTGCGCTGGACCTCGCCGGTCATCCAGTTCGCCCGGACCGCGACGGCCGATGTCGAGCTGCACGGCTGGCGGATCTGCGCGGGCGACACGGTGGGAGTGTTCTACCCGTCGGCCAACCGCGACGAGCGGGCTTTCGCCGATCCCTACTGCTTCGACGTCGGGCGGTGGCCCAACTCCCACCTCGCGTTCGGGCACGGGGCGCACTTCTGCCTCGGTGCCAACCTCGCACGCTGGGAGCTGCGTGCGGTCCTCCGGGCGCTCCTCCCGCTGCTGCCCCGACTCGAGCTCGTCGGCGAGCCGACGCGCTTCGGGCACCTCCACCTCGGCGCCCTGCAGCGCCAGATCGTGCGACTCCGGGCGTGAGTCCGATGGTGAATCCGACGAAAGGAGTACAACGATGAAGCTCGATGGCAGGGTGGCACTCATCTCGGGGGGCGCCCGGGGACTGGGCCTCGCGATGGCCGAGGCCTTCGTGGGCGAGGGCGCACGGGTGATGATCGCCGATGTGCTCGACGACGAGGCGGCGGGCGCGGCCCAGCGGCTCGGCAACGGGGCGGCGTGGGTCCACCTCGAGGTCACCGACGAGACGGAGTGGGATCGCGCAGTCACCGCGACGGTCGAGCGCTTCGGGCACCTCGACGTGCTGGTCAACAACGCGGGGACGGCAGAGGGCGCGCCGCTGTGGGAGATGTCGGCGGAGAGCTACCGGCGCGTGATCGACGTGAACCAGGTGGGAGTGTTCCTGGGGATGAAGGCGGTCGTGGCCGCCATGACGGCGGCGGGTCGGGGCTCGATCATCAACATCTCGTCAATGGACGGCCTGGTCGGCGTGCCGCGCATCATCTCCTACGTGGCCAGCAAGTGGGCGGTGCGGGGCATGACGAAGGCCGCGGCGATGGAGCTGGCACCGCGCAACATCCGGGTCAACTCAATCCACCCGGGCAACGTACACACGCTCCTCGCCGCGGTTCCGGGGCAGGACCGGGCGCCCGTGCGGGCGATGATCGAGACTGCGACCAAGCGTCACGCGCCCATGGGGCGGGTGGGCGAGGCATCCGAGATCGCGTCCATGGCGGTGTTCCTCGCGTCGGATGACAGCTCGTACTCGACCGGCTCGGAGTTCGTCGCCGACGGCGGCTTCACTGCCGGCTATCCGGGTCCGGGGTCAGCCGACCCGTTCTGATCCTGTGGTGACCGCCCTGGGGCGAGCCAAGCGCGGTCAGCGCGCGGCAACCTCGTAGTCGGCCGGGTCGATGGTGGCCGTGCGGTCGTGGAACTCCGTCATCGAGAAGGGCCATTGGGTGACGATGCGACCCGAGGGGGTGCGGTAGTAGCCGTTGCACCCGAAGTTCCACACGGGGATGTCGGCGATCGCCTGCTGCACCTCGTCGTTGAAGCGCGCCATCGGCTCCGGGCGCACGTCGACCCACGCAAGGTGCTCGTCGCGGAGTCGGCGGACGTGGCCGAGGATGTGCTCCACCTGGTACTCGATCATCGTGAGGATCGAGCCGTTGTTCGTGTTGGGTCCGTAGAGCATGAAGAGGTTCGGGAACCCGGCCGTGGTGATGCCCAGGTATGCGGTCGCACCGTCGTTCCAAGCGTCGTCGATCCGCGTGCCGTTGCGGCCGACCACGTCGATCGCCGACAGGTACCTGGTGGCGGCGAACCCGGTCGCGAGGACGATGGTGTCGACGACCCGCTCCTGTCCGTCGTCGGTGACGACGCTGTGGGGCGTGATCCGGAAGATGGGCTCGGTGACGAGCTCGAGGTTGGGCTCGTTGAAGGCCGGGTAGTACACGTTCGACATGAGCGGCCGCTTGCAGCCGAAGGGATGCTGTGGCCGCAGCTTCTCCCGCACGACCGGGTCGTTCACCTGATCGATCGCTTGGTTGACCGCGGCAACCGAGAGCGCCAGCTTCTCGGTGTTGGTGAAGGTCATGCCCTTGTTCATCGAGTCCTCGACCTCGCGGCGGAATTCGAGGATCGGGGTCGGGTCGTGGCGGAAGGCCTCGAGCTGCTCGGCCGTGTACGGCGTGTCGATCTTCGGGGTGACCCAGTTCGCCGTGCGTTGGAACAGGTGCACCATGCCGGCCTGCTTCCGGATCTCGGGCACGAACTGCACGGCCGACGCGGCGGAGCCGATCACGGCGACGCGTTCGCCGATGAGATCGTGGTCCCAGTTCCACTGCGCCGAGTGGAACAGCGTCCCGGCGAAGTCGTCGAGCCCGTCGATGTCGGGCCAGGCCAGGTCGTTGAACATGCCGATCGCGCTGACCACGACGTCGGCGGTGACGGTGGCGCCGTGGTCGAGGGTGAGCGTCCAGGTGGCCGTCGGCTCGTCCCAGACCGCGCGGGTCACGCCATTACCGAGGCGCACGTGGGGGAGCACGCCGTACTTCTCGGCGACGTGCTCCATGTAGGCGAGGATCTCGGGCTGGGTGCCGTAGGGCTTGGACCAGTCGGGCTTGATCTCGAACGAGAACGAGTACAGGGCCGACTGCACGTCGCACTCGCAGCCGGGGTAGCGGTTCAGGTTCCAGGTGCCCCCGACGCCGTCGGACTTCTCGAGGAGCACGAAGTCGTCGATGCCTTCGTCGAGCAGGCGCTTGCCCATGCACAGGCCGCCCGGTCCGGCGCCGATGATGGCGATGCGGACGCGATCCGTACCCGGTGCGTTCATCGGAGTCCCCCGTTGCGTTGGCGATCGTCCCTTGCGACGGGAACGATTCCGACCGATCGTGCAGAGTAGAGTACTCAAGCGGAGTTGACGAGTTCGAGTCGCGTACCGGTTGGAGCTGGTCGGAGCGGGGATGGGTGAGCCGGTGGGTGGGTCAGGAAGCGATGTCGGGCGGTATCCGGGTTCCCACCGCAGCGCCGACAACGTGGTGCACCACCTGATCGCGATCGCCAACGACCTGCGTCGTCACATCGACCGCACGTTGGCCGATGCCGGGTACGAGCAACGGCGTCCCGGCTTCGCGCCGCTGCTCGCGCTCGTGTGGAAGGGCGCGGTGCCCCAGGGCCAGCTCGCCGAGGCCCTGGGCGTGAGTGCCCAGGCCGCCAGCCAGACGGTCGGCCTGGCCGCCCGGGCCGGGTTCGTGGCGCGGGTCGCCAACCCCGATGACGGCCGGTCGAAGCTCGTGGAGCTCACGAATCTGGGTCGGGCCTTCGTGACCGACGGCGCGGCCGCCATCGCCGAGCGCGCCGGCATCTACTCGACCATCATCGGCCCCCGCCGCTTCGCCCGCTTCGACCTCGCGCTGCGACGCCTGTCGACCGGGATGGGCCTCGTTGCCGACGGTGACCCCGTTGCCAGCCTCGCGCCTCGGACGTCGGTCATGGCGGTCGTGACGCTGGCCGACGCGGCCATGCGTGCGCTGCACGAGCAGATGCACGACGCGGGTCACGGGTGGATCACTGCGGGCCAGAACCTCGTCCTCGTGTACGTCGGGCCCGACGGCGCCCGGTCCAGCGAGCTGGCGCGGGTCCAGCGGGTGAGCCGCCAGGCCGTCAGCGCCGTGCTGCACGAGCTCGAAGCCCAGCGATGTGTGCGACGGAGGAGCGACTCGAGCGACGGACGGAGTGTCGTGTTCGTGCCTACCGCGAAGGGGCGTCGGGTGCTCGACGATTACGTCGCCGGCATCGACGCGGTCGAAGCCCGCTACACCGAGATTCTCGGCGCGGCCCAGTACGACGAGGTGACACGTTGCGCCCGGGATCTCAGCCGGATGCTGACACTCGAGCACGAGTTCGCGCTGCCGGCCAGTGGCGCCTCACTTCCCGCCGCACCCACTGAGCGACGCCGGAGCGAGCTCGCCGACCTCGGGACTGAGCTCTTGCGGTGGCTCGGAGAAGCCGACGCCTGGTGGCTTGCGGCGCATCTGCGCCAGCAGGTGATTGCGCGCATCGAGGAACCCGTGTCCGGACCCGTCGACGCGGGCCGGCGCTCGGGCTGATGGTCGACGAGTCCCATCCGCTCGACGGCATCCAGGTCGTCGAGTGTGCCACCGGGGTCTCGGGGCCGCTGCTGGGCAAGCTGTTCGTCGATGCCGGAGCCGATGTCATCAAGGCGGAGCCGCCCGGCGGCGACGCGCTTCGGCGGTTTGCGTCGACGGTGTCGGTGCCGGATGGCCGCGACGGGGCGTTGTTCCGCTACCTGAACGGAGGCAAGCGCTCGATCGTGGGCTCGGTCGGCGACGCCCGGGTCCGGTCGCTGCTCTCCGGCTCGGACCTGTTGATCGACGACGGCGACCCGGCCCTCGACGTCGCCGCGTTCCGCCGATCGTTCCCGCATCTCGTGGTCGTGTCGATCTCCGCGTTCGGTCGCAGTGGACCCTGGTCGGGCCGGCCTGCCACCGACCTGACGATCCAGGCCGAGTCGGGTGGGCTCCAGTTCCGCGGGCCCACGGATCGACCGCCGGTGCAGGCCGGTGGTCGGATCTCGGAGTTCCTCGGTGGCCCGTTCCCCGCGGCCCCTGCGCTGGCCGCGGTGCTGCACGCCCGCTCCGGTGGTGAAGGGACGCACCTCGACGTGTCCGTGCACGACGTGATGGCTCTCTCGGGCACCAATCACCTCGATCTCGTGCACCAGCTGACGGGCGCCCCCGTGGTGGGTCCGCCCGTGCGCACGCTCGACACCCCCGGGATCGAGCAGGCGCGCGACGGATTGGTTGCGTTCAACTGCAACGCCGGGCACATGATGCAGATGTTCCTGCTGCTGATCGGTCGACCCGATCTCATGGAGGATCCGCAGTACCTGAGCCTGAACGCCCGTCTGGCGATGGGAGCGACGTGGCAGGCCGAGATCGATGCGTGGGTGTCGTCGCACACAGTCCAGGAAGTCATCGAGGACGCGGTCGCGCTGCGGGTTCCGGTGGCGCCGTGCCACGACGGCGCCTCGGTGCTGTACGACGAGCAGCTCGGCGCCCGCGACGTCTTCGTCACGGGCGACGACGGACACGTGGCATTGCGCCCGCCGTACCGCCTCAACGGGCGCGCGCTCCCCTCGCGGGGCGGAGCGCCGCGCCTGGGCGAGCACGAGACCGAAGTGCGCCCGCGCCGTGCGGCCGAGCGGTCCGTGGCCCCACCCGGAACGGATCCGGCGCGGCCGCTCACCGGGCTCCGCGTGGTGGATCTGACGGCGTGGTGGGTGGGCGCGCTCACGACCCAGATCCTCGGTCGCCTGGGGGCCGACGTGGTCCACATCGAAGGACCGGCCAGTCCGGACGGCATGCGGCTCCTCGGCAAGGTGCTCGCCCGCTCGGACGACTGGTGGGAGTACGGGCACGTGTTCGCCGCGGTCGACACCGACCGGCGTGGCATCGCGCTCGACCTGGGCACCGACGAGGGCCTCGATCTCCTGTGGCGCCTCATCGAGCAGGCCGATGTGCTGGTCGAGAACTTCGCGCCGAGGGTGGCCGAGGCTTGGGGACTCACCCACGACGCCGTGCTCGAGCGGAATCCCCACATCGTCTACCTCCGCATGCCGGCGTTCGGTCTCGACGGCCCGTGGCGCGACCGCCCGGCCTTCGCCCAGACGATCGAGCCGATGTCCACGATGTCGTCGATCACCGGCTTCGCCGACGGCCTGCCGGTCTCGAAGGGCGGCCTGCCCGACCCGGTCGGGGGTGCGACCGGCGCCTGGGCCGCGATGGTGGGCCTGGCCCAGCGGGCGCGCTCGGGTGCGTCGGTCGCGGTGGAGTCCGTGATGCTCGAGGCCGCGCTGCACGTGTCGGCGCAGCCGGCACTCGAGCACAGCATGTACGGCACCACGATGGGCCGCACCGGGAACCGGGCCGCCCATGCCGCGCCGCAGGGCGTCTACCGCGCCGCGAGCGATGGCGAGTGGCTCGCCCTGAGCGTGACGACCGACGCACAGTGGGACGCACTCGCCGCTCACTTTGGGGAACCGGCCCTCATCCACGACCCGCGGTTCACTTCGCACGCCGGACGCGTCGAGCACCACGATTCGTTGGACACGGTCATCGGCGCGTGGGTCGCGACCCGTGACGCCTCGGCAGCCGCCGACGAGCTGTCCGCGCTCGGCGTTCCGGCCGGATGGTGTCGCGACCCGCGGCTGCTACGCCATCATCCGCAGTACCGGGCGCGTGGCCTGTTCGAGCCGGTGGATCATCCTGTCCTCGGAAGCATCGAGGTCCCGGGCCAGCCCTACCGAGCGCCCGGAGTGGACCGCTGGGTGACGCGCCCGGCGCCGACCTTCGGGCAGCACACCCGCGAGATCCTCGGCGAGCTGGGCATCACCAGCGATGCGATCGATGACCTCTTCCGGCGAGGAGTGGTGGCCGACCGGCCGCGTGATCTGTGACCGGTCAGGCGCGGCTCACGCTTGCGGGCCGACGACGGTGAGGAATCGCTCGATCATGGCGTTCACCTGGTCGGGGACCTCCAGGTGAGGGAAGTGCCCCGACCCGACCACGACGCCGAAGCGGACGGCGCGGAACACGGTGATGAGGCGGGCGATGTCGGCGGGCGCGACGGTCAGCCACAGCACCGGGCACCGGAGGCGACGGGCCGGGCCCTCGCTGTCGGCGGCCAGGCTCGCCAGGTCGGCGCGGGCGACGCGCAAGGGGACCGCCATCGCGTCGCGCACCGCCGCCTCGGCCTCGGGCCCCGCGGCGCGGCTGAAGAACCCGCGGTACATCGCGGCGAAGCGCTCGGCCCCGTCGGGCCCGGTCAGCTGGTCGACGAGCTGCCCGAGGGGGCTGCGCCCGGCGCTGTGGGGGCGCCCCAGCGGTGTGCGGCCGCTGATGTTCGTGTCGACAAGCACCAGGGCGACCACGGTGTCGGGGTGGCGGTCCGCGTACGCCAGCGCGGTCGGTCCTCCGCCGGCGTGGGCCACGAGCACGACCTCGTCGAGCCGCTCGCGACGCACGACCTCGGCGAGATCCCGGGCGTGGCGGGCCGGCGTGTAGCCATCCGTGGTGACGTCGGAGCGGCCGTGACCGCGGCGATCGACGGCAACCACCCGCCGTGACGTGGCGAAGTGACCGAGCTGGGCGTCCCAGTGAGTGCGGTTCGAGCACCAGCCGTGCACGAACACGAGCGCGGGGCCGCCGCGGCCGCCGGTGCGGTACACGATGCGCGTTCCGTCGTCGGTCACCAGGGAGCGGTCGCGCGTGCGACAGGTCGGGTGTCCGAGCCCTCCGCTCGGGCGCGTTGCGGCACCGTCGAGGACGAGGGCCACGAGCTCGCCGGCGAACTCGGGATCGTCGGTCTCCTCGCCCAGCGCGTGGTGGAGCGCGGCGGCGTGCACCGTCTCGAGGAGGAGGGTGGGGTCGGTCGCCTCGGCCAGCTCACCGGCCACGATGGCCTGGGAGACGCGCGTCGCGAAGTCGCGGTGGGCCTCGACCTGGAGGCGGTCGACGATGCTCCGGCGCCGTTCGGGATCGCGGATCTCGCCGAGCAAGAACGGCACCGCCTCGCGTGCGACGGGGCGGCGGTACGACGCCACCACCCGCGTGATGATCGCGTGCAGGTACGCCCGGAAGGTCGGGTCGTCGACCGGGGCGTCGTCGATCCCGCTCGGGAAGACGGCGTCATACACGAGGTGGGCCTTCGATGGCCAGCGGCGGTACAACGCCGGGCGGCTCGACCCGGCCCGCGACGCGACCAGGGCGTAGGTGAGGCCGGGGTAGCCGACCTCGACCAGGAGCTCGCGGGTCGCGGCCAGCACGGCGACGTCGATGTCCCGGTCGCGGGGCCGACCACCGCCGGCCCTTGACGCTGCGCCCATGGCTGGTTACGTTACACGATGTAACGGATTGGCGAACCCGCCGGGGGTGGTGTCGTGGGTGACGTGCTGGTGGTCGGGGGCTCGGTCGTCGACGGCACCGGGGCACCCGCGTTCACTGCCGACGTGCGGGTGCGCGACGGCGTGATCGTCGAGATGGGGCCGAGCCTCACGCCCGACGGCGAACGGGTCGTCGATGCCCGGGGCTGCACGGTGGCCCCCGGGGTGATCGACACCCACACCCATCTCGACGGCGCGATGTGGTGGAACCCCGACGTCGACCCCCTGCCGGCGTCGGGCAACACCTCGATGGTCTTCGGCAACTGCGGGAACTCCATCGCGCCCCTCGCCGGCGCCCAGCGCGACGAGATCGTCGACCTGCTCTGCTTCCTCGAGGACCTCCCGGTCGAGGCCTTCCGCAACCTGGTCCCGTGGACCTGGGAGACCTGGGGCGAATACGCGGAGGTGCTGCGCGCCCGCCCGGCTGCAGTGCACTACGCGGGCTACGTCGGCCACCTCGCCCTGCGCACGTTCGTGATGGGCGGCGCGGCATGGGAGCGGGCGGCCACCGACGACGAGGTTGTGCGGATGTGCGCGGTGCTCGACGATGGACTCCGGGCCGGGGCCCTCGGGCTCAGCATGAACGTCTTCGACCGCGACCGCGCGTTGCGACCCGTGCCCGGGTATTTCGCCGACGACCATGAGTACCGCGCGCTGTTCGCCGTCGTGGCGAAGCACCGACCTGCCACGGTGCAGGTCCTCACGTTCTTCCCCGATCACGACCGCAACATGGCCGACGCCGTCCGGTTCGGTGCGATCGCCCGCGACACCGGGGTCCGCGTGCAGTGGCCCGGCTTGCCGATCAACGCCCCCGACGACGATCGACGCCCCGAGTACTGGGAGCTGTTCCATCAGCTCCAGGCCGAGGGCGCCGACGTGTGGCCCATGCTCGCGTTCAAGCCGTTGGTGCCCTTCTTCAGCTTTGAGCGCTCCATCGCCTTCCAGCGGGTGCCGGCCTGGAACGAGGTGCTCAACGGTCCGGCCGAGGACAAGCTGGCGACCCTGGCCGACCCCGCGTGGCGCGCCCGTGCGCGCGACGACTGGGACAACCGCACACGATCGAGCATGTCGCGCGTCGATCGCCCCCACGAGATGTACTTCGCGCTGTCGGAGACCGGCACCGGCCCGCTCGACATCTCGCTCCTCGACTACTCCGAGCACACCGGGCTGCACCTGTCCGACGCGCTCGCCGAGTGGGTGCTGGCCAACGGCATCGGCTCGTTGCTCGCCGGGGCACCCGAGCGGCACAACGAAGCCGACATCGTCCGTGCGCTGCACGAGCCGCACATGCTCCCCAACATCACCGACAGCGGCGCGCATCTGCAGCTCTTCGCCGCCGCCGGAGAGCACGTGTACCTGCTGACGCATTACGTGCGCGACGCGGGCCTCGTCACGCTCGAGCACGCGGTGCACGCGCTCACCGGTCGGGTCGCCGGGTTCTTCGGGCTGCGCGACCGTGGTGTGGTGGCCGAGGGGATGGCCGGCGATCTGTGCGTCTTCCGCCTCGACGAGCTGTCGCTCGGCGCGGAGGAGCGCGTGTGGGATGTCCCGTTCGGCACGTGGCGGTTCCGGCGGGCCCCGGCCGGCTTCCGGGCCACGATCGTGGCCGGAGAGCCCACCTGGATCGACGGGGCATCGACCGGCGCGCGGCCGGGTGGCCTGCTCCGACCGATCGCTTCCTGAGGCGTGTCGCCGAAGACATGCCCCGCACACCCCGACGCGATCTCCTGTCGCGACCTCCGCGTGCTAACGCCTTGCTCACGCACGGTGCACAACGCCGCCGTTTCGGGCGGAGGGGGCGGACGGCACCGCACGCGAAACCGCAGGTCAGGGCATACGTGGCGGATTCGGCGCGACGCGGCGAACGCTCAGGTCGAGGCTTAAACCCGCCCGCCCCGTGAGGGGCGTGAGGGTTCGACTCCCTCCCCGGGCACCCGGCGTCCGCGCCGCGTCACCGCCCACAGACCCGGTGATCCTCAACAGCGGTAGACGCGCTCCGCGTTCGTGGCGAAGAGCCGGTCGCGGTCGGCATCGCTCAGGTCGGCGGTGAGCGTGTCGAAGGTCGTGTAGAGCTCGTCGAAGGTCCCGTGGCTCGAGTCCACCGGGAAGTTGCTCGCGAAGAAGCACCGGTCGACGCCGAAGCGGTCGAGGGCGAACTCGATCCAGGGTCGGAACGCCTCGGGGTCCATCGTCGCGAACGGCATGGTCAGTCCCGACAGCTTGCACTGCACGTGGTCGAGGGCGGCGAGCGCGGTCATGCCCGTCTTCCAGCGCGCGTACTCGTCGGGGTCGTTCGTGCGGGGCCAGCCCGTGTGCTCCACGACGACCGTGAGGTCACCGTGGTCCGCGAGCGTGCGGGCCGCGGGCTCGAGCAGGTCGGGGTGGACCATCAGGTCGAAGACCAGGTCGCGCTCCTGCAGGGCCCGCAGCACGTCGGGGTGGGGGACGCCCCCCGGGTCGGCCCCCATCGTGCGCACCCCCCGGAACCGCGACGCGGCCATCTGCGCGTCGATCAGGGCGATGTTCTCGGCCGGGGTGACCCCGGAGAGGATCCCCCCGATGATCGCGGCGGGATCGCCGGTCTCGGCCCCCATGACCTCGCGCTCGGCGGTCTCGTCGGCGATGAACCCACCGGCGGCCGAGACGTGGATGACCTTGTCGACCGGCCACGCCGCCGACTCGGTCCGGTAGGTCGCCGGGTGGAAGGGCCGGATCATCCCCGTGATGTCGCCGATGTCGAGCGTCATCGCCCCGGCGAGGTAGGGGTACCAGTCGGCGCGCGCCGGGTCCCAGAAGTGGATGTGGGCGTCGACGATGCGGGTGATCGGTCCGGCCATGGTCCCTCCTATGCGGCGGACTCGCCGCCGATGATGCGGCGCACCGCGCCGTCGAGCCAGTCGGGCAGCTCGGGCCCACCGTACGACACGGTGCCGCCCACCGTCGGGTGGCTGCGCAGGCCCAGCCAGTCGGTGTCGACCACGAGCTCGGTGCCCGAGAGCGCGGCACCGTCGGTCCCGGCCACCAGGCGCGCCACCAGCTCGGCGGTGGTGCCGCGGGCGCCGGGATCGCCCGACTCGACCGCCACCGCGAAGGCGTCGACCCGCTGCTGGGTGGCCGAGTGCGCCGACCGGGTCAGCTGGGCCGCGGCCATCGCCCGGCTCCGTCCGCCCGGTGCGGTCGCGGCGGTGACGGTCACGACGCGCATCGGGGCCTCGGTGCGGGCCGAGACGTCGGCCACCGCCCGCACCCACGTGGCGTCGCGTCGGACGGCCTCGGCGATGCCTGCGTGGCCGGCCAGGACCGATGCCCAGTCGGACCCGTCGGTCCCGGCACCCGTCGCACCCGCGCCGACCAGCGCCACCACCACCGCGTCGACCGGGGCCGTGCCCGTGGCGGCGGCGTCGACGACCGCGGTGACGGCGGCGAGCCCGGCAGCGTCGGGGTCGCCGTGCACCACCGCCAGGCCCCGGGCGGTCGCCGCCGCCTCGAGGGCGGTGCGCCAGGCGGGATCGTCGGTGACGACGAGACAGCGGCGGGCCACGAGCTCCGTGGCCGGGTCGGCGGCGTCGGGGGTGAACGCCGCGGTGAGCCGAGGCACGCTCGCCCCGTTGCTCACCTGGGCCGCCTCTGCGGTGGCGAGGATGCTCATCGAGGCGTCGATGACGCGGGGGAGCGACGGCACGGCGGTGGTGCGCACCGCCTCGATCAGGTGGGGCGGCCGGACCGTCGAGACCTCGGCGCCGTTGGAGAACACCACCTGCCCGGTGCTCCAGGCGAACGCGGATCCGGCGAGGTACGCGCCGATGGGCCCGAGGTGCTCGGGCGGCGGCGCCGCGGCGAGGGCGACGCCACCCGACGCCGCGCTCTTGCCGCTGCCGTCGCCCCCGGCGGGCTGCCGTGAGAGCGCATTGGTGATCATCCGGGTCGCGGCGATCGGCGACAGGGCGTTCACGCTGACCCCGGCCGGCGCGACCCGCCCGACCTGCCACGTCAGTGCCGCGACCGCCCGCTTGGCGCAGCTGTACGCCCCGGCGTCGGCCGGCCGCCAGCCCGAGCCGGAGGTCACGCCCAGGACCCGTCCGTGGCCCTGCCCGGCCATGATCGGCAGCGCGGCGCCGAGCACGGTGAGGTAGCCGACGAGGTGCACGTCGAGCACCCGGGCCCAGTCCTCCTCGGTCCCGAAGGCGAACCCGGTGGGGCGGCTGATGCCGGCCACGTTGACCACGGCGTCGAGCGCCCCGAACTCGGCGACGAGCTCGGCGAAGAGCGCCGCGACCGCCGGGGCGTCGGTGACCGACGTGTTCGACGCCCGGGCCCGCCCGCCGGCGGCCACGATGCGCTCGGCGGTGGTGGGCTCGGCGTCGGCGTGACCCTGGGGCGACCCGTCGAGCGCGACCATCGGGTCGAGCGTCACCACGTAGGCGCCCCGGCGGCCGAACTCCTCGGCGATCGCCGCCCCGATCCCGATCGCGCCGCCGGTGACGACGACGGTCTCCGGTCCCCGTTGTCCTGCCATGGTCCCCCCTGCTCGCGGTCGTGGTGCCGGCCCGGTCGGGCTGGTGCGGCACCGGTGGATCTCGGCTCAGTCGCCCCGGTCGACCTCGAGGCCGGGGAAGTCGGCGGCGGCCCGCCACTGGTCGAGGAGCGTCTCCCACCCGAAGAAGTCGCCGTACCCGCCGCCGTAGGAGCCGTTGCGCGGGTTCTGGCCGCTCGGGTCTCCCTCGAAGTTCAGCCGCGACGGCGTGCACGCGAGCATGAAGGCGCTCCGGTCGCTGAAGCCCGCCTCGATCTTGGCGTTCCAGTCGGTCTCGGCCTCGGCGGTCACGTCGAAGCTGCGCACGCCCTCCCGGTCGAGCTTGGCGATGGTCGCGGCGATGTGCTCGCCCCCGGCCACCATCACGTGGGTGTGGTTCACGCTGACCACCGCCTGCTGCCCGGGGCCGGGGGAGAGGAACAGGTTCGGGAAGCCCCGGGTGAGCACGCCGTGGAGGGTGCTCGCGCCGTCGGCCCACTTCTCGGCGACGGTGAGCCCGTCGCGCCCGACGATGTCGTGACCGACCCGGCGCGGGAGGGGGGTCACCTCGGCCTCGAACCCGGTGGCGAACACGATGCAGTCGAGCTCGTACTCGGTGCCGTCGACGATCACCCCGCGCTCGGTCACCTCGGTCACGCCCTGCGGGCAGTCGACCAGGGTCACGTTGGGGCGGTTGAACGTGGCGAGGTACTCGTCGTGGAAGCACGGCCGCTTGCACAGGTAGCGGTAGTAGGGCTTGAGCATCTCGGCCGTGGCCGGGTCGGTGACGATCGTCTCGACCCGGCGGCGGTGCTCCTCCATCACCGAGAAGTCGAACGCCTCGGCGGCGTCGCCGATCTCCTGGGGGGTCATGCCCGGCTCGATCCTCGGGTTCGCCACCTTGGCCATGTGCTCGGTCCAGGCGTCGTCCACGAGGTCGCGCTCGGTCTCCTTCCCCGACATGAAGGCGGTGAAGTTCTCCATCCGGTCCTTCTGCCAGCCGGGGGCGAGACCGGCGGTGAACTCCTCGGGCGTCTCGAAGTTGTTGCGCACGCCGATGGCCGACGGGGTGCGCTGGAACACGTAGAGGTGCTTCGACGACTCGGCCAGCGGCGGGATGCACTGGATGGCGGTGGCGCCGGTGCCGAGCACGCCCACGACCCGGTCGGCCATCTTCGTGAGGTGGTCGTCGCCGGGAGCGCCCCCGGTGTAGTCGTAGTCCCAGCGTGACGAGTGGAACGCCTTGCCCCGGAACCGCTCGAGCCCGGGGATCGCCGGGAGCTTGGCCAGGTTGAGGATGCCCACCGCCATGATCAGGTAGCGGGCCCGGATCTCGTCGCCGCGGTCGGTGGTGAGGACCCAGCGGGCGGCGGTCTCGTCCCAGCGGCTCTCGAGCACGCGGGTGTGGAAGAGGGCGTCGTCGACGAGGTCGTACTTCCGGGCGATCGCGTCGATGTGCTCGCGGATCTCCTCGCCGAAGGCGTACTTGCGGGTCGGGACGTAGTCGAGCTCCTCCAGCATCGGCATGTAGATGTACGACTCGACGTCGCACATCACGCCCGGGGAGCGGTTCCAGTACCAGGTGCCGCCGACCCCGCCCGCGGTGTCGATGAGCCGGATCCTGTACTCGCCCTGGTCGCGCAGCTTGGCCCCGGTCACCACGCCGGCGATCCCGGCGCCGATGACCGCGACGTCGATGTCCTCCCGGACCGGGGCCCGGTCGGTGTAGGGGGTGAACGGGTCGGTGAGGTAGTCGGCGAGGGCCTCGTCGCGCCACAGCTCGCTGACCGCCTTCCGGTTGCTCCCGACGCGCCGGTCGCGCTCCTCGGCGTACTTCCGCTGGATGGCGTCGCGGTCGAACTGGGTGGCCTCGGTCACGGGGTTCCTCTCCTGGGCGGGGTTGTCACCCCCGATTCTTACCCGGTCGGCCGCCCGGGCCGCATGGGGAGCGGCCCCGCCTTGGCCCGGGTCGACCGATGCGGGAGAATGCCGTCATGACCACGCTCCCCACACCGGCACCGGTGGACCCCCGCCTGGTGGAGGCGGTCCACACCGACGGCTTCTGCATCCTGCCCGGGGTGCTCTCCCCCGAGGAGGTGGCCCGGGCCCGGGCGGCCGCGGTGGCGGCCTCGGAGCGGGCGGCGGCGGCCGGCTACCCCGTGGTCATGGAGGCGCTCGACCCCGGTGGGCGCAACGTGCGCATGCCCGACCTCCCCGCCCACGATCCCGTCTTCGTCGACCTGGCCGTCCACCCGGGGGTGACGCCGTACGTCTCGGCGCTGCTCTCCGACGACTGGCTGTTCTCGAACTTCTCGGGCAACAACGCCCTGCCCGGCAGCCGTTCGATGAACGCCCACAACGACCAGTCGACGCTGCACCCCGAGCCCTGGACCGACCTGTGGGCGCTCAACGTCATCTGGTGCCTCGACGACGTCGACGAGGAGAACGGCGCCACCCGCTACCTCCCGGGCAGTCACCGGTTCACCCGCTTCTCCGAGGTCCCGGCCGACCCCAAGGCGGGGATGGTCTCCTACGAGGCCCGGGCCGGCTCGGTGATCGTCATGCACGGCCGCACCTGGCACACCTCGGGGGAGAACCGCAGCGCCGACCGTGAGCGGGTCATGTGCTTCGCCCTGTACGCGCGGGCGTTCCTGCGCCTCCAGGCCAACTGGTGGCAGATCATCCCGCCCGAGGGCCTCGCGGCCATGAGCGAGGAGGCCCGGCTCCGCTTCGGGTTGGTCTGGCCGAACCGCGGCTACGGGTCCTACCTCGTGCACACCAACCCGCAGCCGGTGCTCGGCGGCGGGTGATCGGGGGTCCCGTGCATCCCGACGAGGTCGCGGTCCGCGCCTTGGTGCACGCCTACTGCGAGCGCCTCGACGCCGGCGACTTCGACGGCGTCGCTGCGCTCTTCACGCGGGGGGCGTTCCGGTCGCCGGCGGGGACGGAACTGGTCGGGGCGGCGGCGGTCCGGCGCATGTACGACGCGGTCATCGCCTACGACGACGGCACGCCGCGCACCAAGCACGTGCTCGGAACGGTGACCGTCGCCGTCGACGGCGACGCGGGCACGGCCACTGCGCGGAGCCACTTCACCGTCTACCAGCAGACCCCGACGCTCCCGCTGCAGCCGGTGCTGGCCGGCCGCTACCACGACCGGTTCGTGCGGGCCGACGGGCAGTGGTGGTTCGAGGAGCGCATGGTGCGGCCCGACCTCGAGGGCGATCTCTCCCGGCACATGGCGCCGCGCCCGTGAGCGCCGGGCCCGACGTCGCGGCGGTGCTCGCCGAGCGGGTGGTCGGTCGCCTGCGGCCCCGGGCCACCGCGGTGGTCGCGATGGCGGGACCGGTGGCGGTGGGCAAGTCGACCCTCGCCGAACTCGTCGCTGCGGGCCTGGTCGAGCGCGGGATCGGGGCCGAGGTGGTGAGCACGGACGGGTTCCTCCTGCCCGGGGCGGTGCTCGCGGCCCAGGGGCGCATGGAGCGCAAGGGCTTCCCGGAGAGCTACGACGTCGCCGCCCTGCGCGCATTCTGCGCGGCGGTCCGCGACACCGTCGACCGCACCGCACCCGTGACGGTGCCGGTGTACTCGCACGAGACCTACGACGTCGTCCCCGGGGTCCACCACCCGGTGGGGCCGATCGACGTCGTGGTGATCGAAGGCGTCAACGCGCTCTCGGCGACCCCCGGGTGCACCGACCTCGGCGTCTACGTCGATGCGCCGCTGGGACTCATCGAGGAGTGGTTCGTGCAGCGGTTCCTGCGCCTGGTCGACCGGGCCGACGCGACGTCGTTCTACGCGCGCTTCGCCGATCTCACGCCCGGGGCGCAGGAGGAGATGGCCCGCTCGGTGTACCGCAGCGTGAACCTCCCCAACCTGACCGAGCACATCGCCCCGAGCCGCGACCTCGCCGACGTCGTGGTGGTGAAGGGCGCCGACCACACCTGGCACGAGATCGTCGACCGAGGAGCCGCCCCGTGAGCACACCCCCCGACCCCGCCGACCGCGCCCTCGTCGACCACCTCGACGAGGTCTGGTCCCGCCTGGCCGACCTGGGCGCGACCTGCACCGACGCCGACTGGGTCCGGCCGACGGCGGTCCCGGGTTGGTCGGTGCAGGACCACCTCGCCCACCTCACCGACCTCGAGCGGATGCTCCTGGGCCTCGACCCGGTGGACCACACGGTCCCCGAGGGGCTCGCGCACCTGCGCAACGACGCCGGGAGCCGCAACGAGGTGTTCGTCGACGCCCGCCGGTCGTGGAGCGGCGCCGACGTGCTCGCCGAGTTCGTGGAGGTCACCGGCGCCCGCCTGGCCGGCCTGCGGGCGTGCACGGCCGAGGACTTCGCCGCCGAGTCCTGGACCCCGATGGGCCCGGGGACGGTGCGCGACCTCCTGCCCTTCCGGGCCTTCGACTCGTGGGTCCACGAGCAGGACATGCGGGAGGCCCTCGACCGACCCGGCGGGTGCACCGGTCCGGCCGCCGAGGCGGCCATGGACCGCATCGTCGGGACGCTCGGCTTCGTGGTCGGCAAGAAGGTCGCCCCGCCCGACGGCACCGTCGTCGTCGTCACCACCACGGCCCCGCTCGCCCGCACGGTCGTGTTCGAGGTCGTGGGCGGCCGGGCCGCGCCGCGGGCCGAGGCGCCCACCGACCCCACGGTGCGCATCACGACGGCGGGCGACGCCTACGCCCGCCTCGCCTGCGGTCGCGCCGACCCCGCCACCGTCCCCGTGACCCTCGACGGCGACGCCGAACTCGGCCGCCGCGTCCTCGGGGCGCTGAACTTCCTCTTCTGAGCGGTCCTGAGCGGTTCTGAGCCTTCCGATCCGGCCCGGGTAGGGGTGAACCCCGGACCGCCGGGGCCTACAGGACCAGCTCGGCCATCACCCGCAGGGCCTCGGGCTGGGTCGCCCCCACGACCAGGGTCGTGACCCGGGACTCCTTCCACGCCTCGAGCCGGTCGGCGATCCGCTCGCGGGGCCCGATGAGGCAGACGTCGTCGACGAGGTCGTCGGGAACCAGGGCGGTGGCCTCCTGCTTCTTGCCCGAGAGGTACAGGTCCTGGATCTCGGCCGCCTCGGCCTCGTAGCCGTAGCGGCAGGCGAGGTCGTTGTAGAAGTTCTTGCCCCGGGCCCCCATGCCCCCCACGTAGAGCGCGACCATCGGCTTGGCCATGTCGCGCAGCCGCTCCACGTCGTCACCCACGATCACGCTCACCGTGGCGGCGACGTCGAAGTCGGCGGCCGCCCGGCCGCCGGCCGCGAGCCCGCTCCCGATCGCCTCGCCCCACACGGCCTCGGCACGCGTGGGCGAGTAGAAGATCGGGAGCCAGCCGTCGGCGATCTCGGCGGTGAGGGCCACGTTCTTCGGACCGATCGCGGCGATGTACACGGGGAGGCTCGGGGTCCGCGGGTGCACGATGAGCTTCAGCGGCTTCCCCAGTCCGGTGGCTCCCGGTCCCGTGTAGGGGATGTCGTAGTGCTCGCCGTGGTGCTCGAGCGGCGCCTCGCGGGCCCAGACCTGGCGCAGGATCGACACGTACTCACGGGTCTTGGCCAGCGGCTTGCCGTAGCGCTCGCCGTACCAGCCCTCCGACACCTGGGGGCCGGACGCGCCGATGCCGAGCAGGAAGCGTCCACCGCTCATGAGGTCGAGCGTGGTCGCGGTCATCGCGGTCATGGCCGGGGCCCGGGCCGGCATCTGGGCGATCGCGGTGCCCATCTTCAGGCGCTCGGTGTGGGCGAGCAGCCAGGTGACCGGGGTGATCGCGTCGGTGCCGTAGGCCTCGGCGACCCATCCGGACTCGTACCCGAGCCGGTCGGCCTCCTGGGCCAGCGCGATCGCACCGGGCAGTCCCGATCCCCAGTCCTGGTACCCGAAGCTGATGCCGAGTCGCATGCGCCCTCCCGCGTTGCGCCCGGTGACCGGGCGGACCCTCAGTCTGGCCTACCGCAGCTCGCCCGGGAGCACCGAGCCGATCACGAAGTCGATGCGCTCCCCGAGCCGGTCCTCGTAGGAGCGCAACAGCCCTTCGCGCCGGAACCCGCAGGCCTCGGCCACCCGCTGGGAGGCCGCGTTGCGGGCGTCGATCATCACCTGCACCCGCAGCAGGCCGAGGTCCCGCAGCGCCCACCCGGCCACCAGCCGGACCGCCCGGCGGGCGACCCCCCGCCCCCGGGCGGTCGGGACCACCCAGTAGCCGACCTCGCCCGACCGCCGGGTGCGGTCGAGCACCAGGCCGCACACCCCGACCAGCGCGTCGGTGGTCGCGTCGGCGACCACGAGGTGGGCCCCGGTGCCGGCCCGCAGCTCGTGGGCGGCGTTGCGGACGAAGGCCTGGGCGTGGACCCGGGTGTAGGGGACCGGGATCCGGGTGAAGCGGACGATGGCGGGGTCCTGGCTGGCCGCGTGGATCGCGTCGACGTCGTCCCGGGCCGGGGGTCGGCACCGGACCACGCCGTCGCTGAGGTCGGGCACCTCGATCACCCCGGGAGCGTGCCATCATCGGGGGCCGCGTGCGAACCCGATCGCACCCCGCCGAGGTGAGGTCCCCATGGCGCAGCTGGTCCACAACGTGGTGGCTCCCCCCAAGGCCGAGCGCGTGCTGCTGCTGTGCCACGGCTTCGGCTCCGACGAGGTCGACCTCGGGGGGCTGCTGCCCTACCTCGACCCCGACGGCTACTTCGTGACCGTGCTGCCCCGGGGCCCCCACGGCCTCCCCGGGGGCCAGCCCGGGTACTCCTGGTTCGGGTTCGGGCCCGAGGGGATCGCCACCGACGAGTACGCCGCCTCGCTCGACGCGCTCGACGACCTGCTCGACGAGGTCTGCGCCGAGCACGGCATGACCCGGTCCGCGGCGGTGGTCGGCGGCTTCTCCCAGGGTGGGGGCATGGCGCTGGCCCTGGCGCTGCGCCCGAGCGACCGCCCGCACCCGGCCGCGGCGCTCGGGCTGAGCACCGCGGTGTTCGCCGACCTCGACGGGCTCGACGCCGCGGCGGCCCCGACCCTGCCCGTGCTGCTCCAACACGGCCCCGACGACCAGATGATCCCGGTGGCGCGGGCCCGGG
>Ga0172372_10001991_pt1 | contig 31352 bp, 27 predicted proteins | sample LakKiv5m_2_FD_114544 | JGI IMG/M metagenome (GOLD analysis project Ga0172372, IMG submission 114544) | Freshwater microbial communities from Kabuno Bay, South-Kivu, Congo - kab_092012_9.5m | ecosystem: Environmental > Aquatic > Freshwater > Lake | place: Democratic Republic of the Congo... | reverse complement strand
GGGTTCCAGTTGACCGGTTCGAACGGGGTGATCGTCAAGACGCTGCCCTCGGTGGACAAAAAGGTGAAGTCTCCCACCTTGGTGCTACCAGATCCTGACTATCCTATCGCGACCGCCCCGCTGGCGCGCAAACTCACCATCTGCTCGGTTCCTGCCAATTTCGTGGTTTCGTACTCCAATTTCTCAGTTGGTGTGCGCTGTGGTATGATTCAGGGTGCCTCCGGTGGGGTCCTGGTCGACGAGAGCTCCGGTACGCCAAGAATCGTCGGGGTGAACTCTGCGGTCTACTCGGAGAATTTGTGGAACTTGGTGGTTCCGTTCGATACGTTGAGCGACGCGTTCTGGCGCGCCTCGACGTTCATCCCTGAGCATAAACGCTGAACGCCTGCGCTTCTACCGGTTCAGCCGGACTCCGGTTCAGTCGAGGAGCCGCACTCCGCCGCTCTCGGTCAGCATGCGCACCCACGCCTCGATTTTTCTCCGTTCTTCGGCGTTCAATGGTCGCACGACGAGTGTCGCCATTTCTCGTAGGAGTATTTTCTGCGCCTCACTCGCGCTCTTCGTGTCGCCCGCGCCTTCGGCGAGTCTTGCGGTGATCGCCAGCACCGGGTCGGTGTCTTGCCCTCCGACGCCACGGATGCGGGTGCCGAGGTTCGTTTCGACGCACTCCAGTTCGAGCCCGGCGAGAAGTTCCCCTGCTTGTTTCGCCTCGCCAGCGTCGAGTTTGCGTTCTTCGACGAGTTTTATCAGGTCCACGCCCGCATGATCGAGTAAGTGGACGAGGTTCTCCCAGTCGCTCTCCCCGATGACGGTCTCATCGCCGGTCTCGGCTCTCACTCGCATGTCCATACGCAACATACCTCTACGGTGACCTTCGCCCAACCGGCGCCATACCGTCCCGGTGAACACATGTTCGTTTCTCCGACGCTCACCGTACCTCGATGATGCGCACCTGGTACGATCCGCCCGGCGCGGCGATGGTGGCTAAATCCCCGGGCTTCAGGCCCGCGATGGCGCTCCCGATCGGTGAGGTGGTGCCGATACAACCAGCACTCGCGTGCTGCTCGTACCGGTAGGTCTCAGGGCCGTCCCCCATGTCGATAACCACGGTCGTTCCCACCCGCACGACGCCGCCCCCGCCTTCGACGATCGTCACGTCGGCAAGTTCCCGTTCCACGCGAGCCAGCCGGGATCCTATTTCCTCGGCTTCGAAAACCGCCTCGACGCCGTTGAGACCCTCACCGTCCCCGCCATCGTTCTGAAAGTCCTCCACCCGTTTACGGGCCGCGTGGTGTGCCTCGATCAGCGCTTTTCGCTCTTCGACGAGGATGTCGTACGCGTACTGCGACATTTCGTTTGCCATCGTAGGTACCGTCCCGCTCGCTCTTCGCGCCGCCGGTCACGTCCTGCCGTCTAGTCTGATGATCACTGGTGTGCGACTCGCCTCATGCAGGGCGATCCAGCCGGGTTCGAATCGCGCCGGCTCAAGTATCGTGTATCCTTCAATGTCGCTCCATGTCTCGTCCTCGCGCCGCGCACGGTACCAGTCTTGCATGTGCGGCACCGCCACCCCGCTCGGCGCACCGATGCTGACTGAGTCCCCGATGGTGCACGGTACCACCACTTGGTAGGTTCCGACCCCGGTCTCGATTTTTCCGACGTAATCCACGTCGACGGTACCCGCACATCTCGAGCCGATGCTCGCCGCCTCGAGATCGGTAAACCCGAGCCGCTCTTGGATTACCGCCCCAACCGTGTCGATGTCGAACGTGGTTCGGTTCGGCAAGTCGCCCGAACTACTGTCGACCCGGTGGATGAACACTGCCCGTGTGTCGCCGTGGGTCAAGTACTGCACGCCGTTCACTTCCAGGACGCCGCTCTGGGGAGGGTTTTGCAACTCGAGCCACTGCGCCGCAACTTCGATTGCCGTGTCGGCCTCGACGTTGCACAAGATCTCAGGACCGCCGTACAGGAAGCTGCCACCGATGAGCATGTACGCCCCGCTGCGCACCGCCTTGAGGCAGTTACCCTCAAAATCCAGTGCCCTGTCCCCGCTCTGCCATCCCGCAAGCGTCAAGGTACTCGCCTCGGCGCAGGTTCGCATAAGATCCGCACCCCCCGCCCGAGCAACGCTCCGCCCTCGCCACTGGTACGAGTTGTCCTCGATTCGCACGTGCACCCCCACGACGCATCCGACGGGGCTGGCGAGGTGCAGTGCGGCTGCTTCGTGATGTTCGGGTTCGACGCCGAGCGCCGCTATCTTCGCCGCGATTGTTTCGGGGGTGGGGACGATGGTGGACATACCTGTATCCATCGTCGCGGCGACTGTCGCGCGCACCCGCTCTGTCCGGGGCTGGTCCCATCGGTCTACACCGGAAACGGCCCTGTATCCGACATTTACATATACGCTGAACTACGTATATGCTGCGTCAGGTTTATGCAACGCGAGCCGAACGGGACATTCACCAAGCGTGGGTTCAGCGCGGGTATGGTTCGCCCTCACGGTTCAAGATCGGGATGTTTCCCATCTCTGTCGCCCATGCCGGGCATTCAGGTTTGAAGTGGCACCAAGTGCACAGCGGGCCGCGCTTCGTTTCAAACGTACCACGTTTCGCGTCTTGGACGATGTTGTTCCATATCCGTTTGATGGTCTGCTCTGTGTGCTTCAACCGGGCCTCATCTACGGGCTGGTATATGACGTCTTCCCGGCTCCCGTTCTGGACGTATATGAGACGGATCTTCTCGACGCTGATGCCGAGCATTTTTTTCACCAGCATTGCGTACACGTTCAAGCCGAAGAAGGCCTTGGCGACGTACGGACCCGATACCATGCGGTCCTTCCCCGGTTCGCTGCCTTGCGCGTAGAAGGGACCGTCCCCGTTCTCGCCGCGCCCGGGGAGGTGCATTGGTGGCTTGCCTGTCTTGTAGTCAGACACGACCCATGTGCACGTACCGTCCGGTCGGGTGATTTTGTCTAGTCGGTCGATATAACCGTGTACTTCAATCCCCGCCGCCTGCGCGCGTACGTACAGCTCGCGTTCGGCTGGGTCGAAATTCCAGGGCCGTTCCACGTCGAACCAGCGCCGAACGAGGGCCTCGGCATCTTCGAGCATGCGTTCGACCGTCGTCGCTCCTTCGGCTATGATGGGTGCATACTCGGCCACCGCCGAGAGTTCCGCCCAGTGGGCGCGAACGTACGGCACGGCGTTCTCCGCCGTCCGCTCTTCGCGCGGGTGGTCGAATATTTTCTCGAAAGCATAGTGCGCCAACGTACCTTTGCATGTGGCGACGGTTGCGGGGGTGGGGAGACCCAGGATGGTCTTGTAGTAGAAAAGTTTCGGGCACTGCTGGTAATCACTCGCGCGGCTCGGCGAGAGTCGCTCGGGGAGCATATGGGTAAAACTCGCCCCGTCCTTGTTTGTCCGTCGCTTCCTTCCGGAAGGTTTCGACTTTTTTCTGGCTCTGGTTTCCCCGGCGTTGGGCATGGATACGATGGTGACGTGTTCGTACCTGAGGGCACTCAAGACCTCGACGAATTTCATCCTCTCCGAGATGCAAGACGGCGGACCGTGCCCAGCTGCCTCGTCGATGCACAACGGATGGGTTTCGCTGAGCAATATTCGAGCGCGGTCGTGTCGGGTGTCGACGCCGCCAGGATCATACTATTCGCCCCTCCTCCCACTGTCCCGGGCGGGACTGACCGGGGTTGATGACCGTATCAAATAACTGGTTGCTACTCTTCGCCGCGCACGAACGTGAGGCGGACCACCCGGTTCTTGTCGTCCCATGCCAGAGGCAACAAGACGTCGACGTCGTCGCGTTCGATCTCCTCGGCCCGCCGCAAGAAGCGCTGTGCTCGTCGGTGCGCCGCGGCGAACCCGTCTCGCAAGACGGTAACCACCGCACCGCTGCGCCGTGCCCACTCGTCGATGGCATCGAACGCCGCGTCCGGATCGGGGTAGGTCTGGATGAAATGTATTGCCGCCTCGAGGCTTGCTTCTGGGAGTTTTGCCCCCGCTTTTGCCGGTATCGAGCGCAGGAAGGAGGTCGGTTTCGCCTCCGGGCGGATCGCCCTACCCACCGAGACGCGACTCCCACCAAGGTGCCGATCGATGAGTCGTTTCAGAAGCAATCCGCGCACCAGGAGCGCCCCGGCTGCCTCACGGCGGATGTCGAACAGGTCGTCGCTGAACAAGGAGTTCGCGGTGAGTCTCGGGGTGAGGACACCGAAGGAGAATCGGTCTCCGTTCGGTGCCACACCGGATATTTGCCACACACCCACGCGTCGGCTCGCCCATGATCCGTTTTTCTCTCGAAGTTTCACGTCGTACTGGACGCTCAAGTGCAGTATTTTTCCGCCTGGGAAGAACTGCGCAACTTCCTCGGCGCTAAAATCGCCGGTGGCGTCCCCACTGAGACCGTCCGGGCTGGATACGAGCAGGGTTTGGAATTGCTCCCAACCCGGCGCCGCGACTTGGTTCAAACTTGCCACTGCTGCCCGAATCGATTCATGGTGTTCGTTGAGCGCCTTGAATGCGCTTCCGGCCTCTCCGCTGGCGACGTTGAACAACGCTCGCCGCGTGGCGGTGACTTCGCTCATCACCCACCAGGGGAACAGTAGACCGTTCCCCATTTGTGCCAGACGGTGGGGAAAATCCGACTGCGCTTGTGTGAGTACGCGGCTCGGTATCTCAAGATGTGGGCGCACCTGTGGTCCGGTGCCTTTGGGATCGTAGAACTTTCCTGGTAGTAAGAGCGCCGCGTAGGAGCGGTCCGAGAACCCGATCACTTCCGTCGTCTGCTCCACCGCCCATGTGGCCCAAGCGCCGGCTCGTTTTGCCGGGTCTTGGTCGTGTAGGTCTCCCACTCGGGCCTGCCCGATGAACGAGGTGTAAAACGGTGTCGGGAGGAGTTTCGCTTTCGCGTCGCGCGGTTCCATTCCCCTTATGGTCTGCCCCGACCGTCCCTGGTCCACAATCCCTGCTTGCAGCCCCCTCACCCGTCCTCACCGTCTCGGTGGTGGACCATCCCGCCCGCCCCAAGGCCTTTACGCTGGTTGAGTCAGTGGTCGTACTTGTCATCTTGTCTATCATGGCCTTGGTGGGGAAAGTGGCGTATGATTCGGTGATCGCTTCCGGTCGCGACGCGCTGGCCCAGGAGTCGTTGACGAATTTTGTCGCCGCCCAGGGGCTCCGCCACGACACACTCGGGTCGTTCAAGTCCGATCCGAGCACCGCCCAGGAGATCTTGGGTTCGTACTCGTTTGTCGACGCCTCCACGTCGTCCACCTCCCACGAGGTCATCTCCTTTGAGACTGGCTCCGCCGACGGCGAGGATTATGTCCTCGCCGTAACCCTCTCCCCGTCGGGTCGCTGTTTTCTGATCAAGAGCTTTGAATCCGCCTCCGCTGTGGCTGATGAGAAATGGTTCTTCGAGGAGGGGGTGGTTGCGTGCAATGCCAGCACCGCCTTCGTCTCCTCCGGTGGTGTGCCGTGGTGAGGTACCGGGCATTCACGTTAATAGAGGTGGCAATCATGCTCACCGTCGTCGCCCTGATCGGGCTCATCTCGTACTCGGCCGTATCCTCCGGTTCGGTTGAGTCGCGTTCCCGTCCGGCCCAGCTCGCCGCAGCCCGGGTGCTCGCCGCCCAGCAAAGTTTCGCCGCCGCCCACGGTCGTTTCACTCCCGATCCGGACCAGTTGTTCGGCGTCGGTAGGGATGTGACGGTGACCGCCGCAGTTTCCACAGGGAGCGATATCGTTTCCCTCGCCGTCTCCGCCGAGGATACGCTCGTCGTCGCCGCCACCGGCGCGGAGGGTACATGTTTCGTGTCAGTCGTATCTTCGATGGCTGCTGGCGCCGAGCTCACTGAGTCGACATCCACCGAGACCTGTCTCGCCGCCGATTTTCTCCCCGGTGCCGAGACTCCGCTTCCCGCCGAACCGGTCTAACCGATCGTCGGACCGATCGTCGGTTCTACCGTCGGACCTGTCGGTGTGTCGATTGGCTGGTTGATCCGTTCTTTTCTGGGGGTCCGCCATAGGGTTTGCCCACTCCCCGCCCCCGCTCATGGTGTCCCCCAGTAGACAGGTGCGCCTCCCGTGGGGTTCGCCCCGCTCGGTAGCATTTGTCATGCAACAATCAACCATACACACACGACAATTCCTCGAAAGGAGGCACGCATGGCCGTTTTGGCCCCTGACGTGCTCGTTGCCCTCGCCGACGCCAAGGTGCGCCGGCTTCGTCTTTTCATGATGGTCCTCGCGGCGCTCGCCGTGATGCTCGTCGCTTCTGCGTTGTTGCCATGGTATCGCTTCGAGTACGTCTCGGAGTGGTTCGGTGGTGCCTCACTGGAAGTAAAACCCGGCATCAATGTCGGGCTTGGGACGATGGTGGAGGCCTCACGTACCGTATCTGCGGTGCAAGGTGGTATCCAAAATCCGCAAGTCTCCGAAGTGATGCGCCTACCGGTCGTACTGCTCGCCCCTCTCTTGGGTGCGGCTGTTTCGATGTTCGGTCTCTGGGTTCGGTCCGCGGCGCTCACTGCGCTCGGATTGCTCGGACATCTTTTCGGTTGGGTGCATCTCTCCAGGTTGCGCTGGTGGTTTGAGCAAGCTCCGGGTCGTGAGAATTGGGAAGTGTCTCGATCTCTCGGCCATAGTTTGTTCTGGTTTGCGATGACCGCCGCGGTGTTGATCACCGTGGTCGGCGCTGTGCAAGCGCTGGTTGTGTACAAAGCGGATCGCAAGGTCCGTCTCGCAAAAGGCGAAGCAGTGGAGGAATCCGCTACCGAGCTCTTTGTGCGCATCATCTCGCGCGCCGCCCCGCTAAAGACGGGCTCAGGTTCCTTACATAAGTGAGGAACGGACAACGAACGCGTTCAACGAATTGACACGAGGCAGCTGGTCCATGTTGGACCAACTGCCTCGTGTTGTCGTTACTGTGCACTACTGTGCCCCCTACCTGAGGTACACGACTTCTCCGTGCGCCGCTGTTTGCAGGTTCAGCGTACGACCGGCATGACGACGCATACGACGTCGCACCCACCTCGCCGCCCGCTCACATGCAGGGCTTTTCGGGGGTCTTGGTACTGCAAAATGGCTTCTTCCCCTCCAACCGACTCGAGCGCGTCGATCAAGAGCTGTGCGTTCGCTCCGAATGCTCCCCGCGCTTCTCCGTCCACCCCGACGTACTCCACACCCGTACCTTCGCCACTACTCGCTTGGATGCAAAGTTCCTCTTCGGCGATCTCGCAACGCAGCGCCTCCCCGCCAGCCACCGCGGCGAGACGCTTCAACGCCCGCAGCGTCTCGGTCGTATGCAGTACCCATTTGGTCTCGCCTCGTTGTGCAAGAACGCCCTCGATGGCGGGAAATTCAGCCGCGGCGAGCCGGACCGACACCAGGAATGATTCCCCATAGAATGCCGCGATTCGGCCGCGTGGGTCGATGTGCATGCTGTGCGGTCCCAGTCGCAATGCCGCGTGCAATCCGCCAGATGGGAAAAGTACCGCCCACGACCCTTCCCCGTCGACGTCGACGCTCGCCGATGCCCCGCGGTACATGTCGGTGCTGTACATGCAAAGCACACCCTCGTTCGCCGAGCATTTGACGAGTGAGTTGCGCGGATCGATGGCGTGCCGCACCGCGGCCAGTGCCTCGACGAGACCGCCCGCCGACACGATGTGCGCACCTTCCCCGGGTTCTTCGACTGGCAGGTAGTTTTGTTCTATGACGGAGAATTTGTATACTCGACCGCCTCCGGTGACTCGCAGCATGGCGCCCTCTTTCACTACGTCCAGGACCGTGTCTTCTGCGACTGCTCCGGCGTACGAGATCAGCGCCTTCGCGTGGCACACGACGCTGCCTGCTGTTTCCACGCTCCCGGCAAGTTTGCGCCGGATCCCGATCTCCCCGTCTCCCCCGGTGACGTGTATTCCTTCGTCGCCAGCCGCGATCTCGATGTTTCCCGCCGGCCTCGCCGCCGTTTCCGCGGTCGCGCATGCCTCGCGTAATGCCGCCGCCGTGGTCCTCAGTCGCATGTCCCAGTGTCGCCTCTTCCGGCGCCCCGCTTGCCCCGTGCTCCGCATGCGAGACGGTGTATGCTCGTGGTTGTATCTCTACATGGTGTTCCTCCCCAGGAGACTGTCTCCTCCCCTCCACGTGTCATGTACGCCGATCGGGTGGGGCTGCTCGATATCGATGCGTTCTTCGCCGCCGCCGAGGTGCTGCGCCGTCCTGATCTCGCGCACCGACCGCTGGTGGTGGCGCATGATCATCCCCGCGCGGTGGTGTCCACCGCCTCCTACGAGGCCCGGGTTTTTGGGGTACGTTCGGGCGAGCCGCTCGCCCGCGCCCGCGCCGCGGTCCGCGATCTCGTGGTGGTTGAACCGGATTTCTCATGGTACCAAGAACTCTCCCTTGAGGTCTTCGCCGAACTCGCCTCCCATGTCGACATCATCAATCCGTCTTCGCTCGACGAGGCGTTCTTTCCGGTGCCTACCGCCGTCTCTGATGTCCCCCACTGGCTTGCCGCTTTGCGCGCCGCTGTTATCTCGCGCACCGGTCTCTCCGTCTCGGTCGGCGCCGGGCCTTCGCGGACGGTCGCCAAACTGGCCGCATCTGCGGCCAAGCCGGGGAAGACTCGTTGGGTTTCACATGCCGAGGCGCCCGAGTTTCTCGCCGCCCACCGCCTCGACGCGCTCCCCGGTGTCGGCCCCGCCGCCGTCGCGACCCTCGACGCACTCGGTTGCGCTTCCGTTGCTGATCTCGCCGCACTTCCCCCCGGTCGTCTGCCGTCTTCGCTCGCTGCAACCTTGGGACAGTTGCTTGACCTGGAAGAACCGCAGCGTTTCATTTTCCCGCCCTCCCCTAAATCGGTTTCGGTGGTTTCTACCTTCCACGAGGATGTCTCCTCGTTCCCGGCCCTGCTCGGCGAGTTTGAACGTATGCTCGTCGAACTCGACGCCCGCCTCGCTCTCGTCGCCGACGCCGCCTCCACCGGTACCGTGCGGCTTAGGTCCCCTGGTTTCTCTGATGTTTCCAAATCCAAGACACTATCGGTGCCGGTCTGTGGGATCGATGATCTGCGAGGTCTGTTGTACCCGTCGCTCGCCGCTCTCGCCGCTTCGAATGGGTCTTCTTGGCGGTTGCTCGCGCTCTCCGTCTCGAATTTTTCGCTGGTGTACCCGTCCTCCCTCTTCGAGGATACGTCCATCCCTCGCCCGCATCGCTGGGTGGCTGGTGCGTCGTGCCATCATTCGATCTTCGGCCCCGGTACGGTGGTACTCGTCGCCCCACCATGGTTGCTCGTACGTACGCTCGACCGGCGGGTCCGTTTACTCGATCCCGCCTCCGTCTCTGCGATACCGCCCGCCGCTGCCGATCGTCTTCACCAAGGGACGCACCCCGGCAACTCCTCCCGGTAACTGACGAACACCCGCCGATCGGCGGGTGTTCATTCATGAAGTCTGTCGTCTTCCGCGCTCAGGTGAGCGTGGAGTCGAGCCAGGGATCGATGTTGGTTCCGAGTCGTTCGGCGAGGGTCAACGTGGCGGCAACATCGGAGATGTTGTACGCCACGAGTTCGGCCCTGCTGAGCGACTCGATCTTGGTCCGGTCGACCTCGATCACTTCGATCGCGTTGGCTTTTGCCACCGCTTTGAGTGAGTTCGAGATGCCGCGTTCCTTGGACCATGGTTTCCATGGTCGCATGATGTCGGCGTGGTCATAACCGGCGAAACCGACGGCGTATCCGCCTTCGTGTCCGTCGATTGGCTTGTACACCGGTGTGCGTTCGGCGCTGGGCTTGATGACGAGTGCGTCGAGGAACTCGGTGGCACCGAGCGCCTTCGCCCGAGTCAGCATGTACGGCCAGTCAAAACCAGATCCGTTCCACGTGACGATGACGCCGCGGGTGCGTTTCGGGTTGGTGAACCAGGCGGTCAGGTCGGTGAACAAGCTCTGCTCGTTCTCCGATACGAAGACCATCGATTCCCCTGCGGCCGCGACGGCGACGGAGACCATTTTCGATTCGAGAGGGCTGAGCCCGGTCGTTTCGATGTCCAATGCGTAGAGCATGGTTTGTCCTTTCGTTGGGTGGTTGATACAGTGGTGGCACCTGTCCGCCGGGCAATCGCTGGTCTTCCACGCTCGCGCCGTTCCGGCTGGTGTTTGCGGTGGGGGTTCCCAGAATACTCAGGTGGTCGTTCCCGGCTCTGTTGACTGTAGGTTCTCTGTGCTCGACTTCTCTATATTCTCCACCCACCGGGGATGGCGCTCTCACCCCAAAACCCGCTTTGGATGCTGCCAAGATGGCACCTACCGATGGGTCCTGTCGCGCACCACCGCAACGCTATTTGATCCACGGTCCCCACCCGCGCACCGCATTCGAGGCAAGGGTGCCCTGGCGGGGGTGGGTGTCGTGATAAAATGGGCATTGTCATGCACGGTGTTCTCTGTGCGTAAATTCCTGCTCCCCGCACTGGTGCTGCCCATGTTGGCTGTCGCGCTGTATGTCGGGTTTGCGCCGGATGCAACCTCCCCCACCCCCAAAGGGCCTGCCGCCGCCGATCTTCCCGCCACGTTTGTCGAGGTGTGGGCCGACTGCGACGATGAACTGGATGCCAGCACGCCACGCTCACCAAAAATCCCGTGCTTTTTGAAGAAGATTCCCGATTTGAGGTCCTACGAGTACTCCGAGATAGCCGTCGCGGTCCGCCAGCTCGCGCAGCAGGACAGCGATTTTAGCCGTGCCTGCCACCAGGCGAACCACACGTTCGCCGAACGCTTGTATGATTTGGACCGCATCTATGAGATGGTATCCTCCGATGACGGGCTCTGTTTCTGGTCCTTCACCCACGGTACGATCACGCAGTTCGCCCTGACCGCCACCGAGGAGGAGTTTTTCGAGCACATCGACGATATTTGCGCAAATCTCCCGTCCACGGGCCACACCGAGGCATGCGCGCACGGTCTCGGGCACGGAATCGTGATCCGGGCGAACGACTCGGTGTTTGAGGCCGAGGAGTACTGCGCCCGCGCCGCCGAGTACGCCCGCCGGGGCTGTGTGCAGGCGGTCATCATGTCCTACGCCGATGGTGAGGCAAGCCAAAATGAGGGGGTGAACGTGAAGCTCCCCCCGGTCGACCCAGATGTCGTGGACACGTTGTGCACGAAGTTCTCCTCCGCCGCTTTGGAGGAGTGTTGGCGCGTGTTCTGGTTGCTCTACCCCAAACAGATGTCCATCGCCGAGGCTTCCGCGCGCTCGATCGCCGCGTGCGCTCTCGCCACATCTGAGTATCAATCCAATTGCTACCGAGGTGTAGGGGAGTCGGTGATTTGGCGCGCCCGCAACGGTCTCCCCGGGGAGGAAGCACTCGTCACCGCCTTCCCGCCTCCACTGTTCATGGAAGGTTTGACGGTCTGTGAACAGGTGAACGGCGGGTATCGCTCGGTCTGTGTCTCCGGTGTAGGCCACGCATTTCCTAACGTCTGGGTGGAGGATAACGGGTCGCTCGACGACTTCCCTGACGTTTGCGCGCTGGTCGAAGCGGCGTATCGCGAGGGTTGCAAGACCGGGGTGCAGGAGTTCATGACAAATTTCAACCTTGGCAATACCCGGCATACTACTTCCCAGACCAAGGAAGCTTCCCAGACCAAGGAAGATTGACGGCAAAGGGACCCTAAGATCCCCTCGCCCCGCGCGTGCGCACGTCGCCGCTACTTTGATCTTTGGGTGGGCACCTCGCGGGCTTTGTCGCCCCGGCCCGGTGTGGTACTGTGGGTGTGTATGGATCTCTCCGGCGGCCCCGTCCTTGCCAGAAGGTTGCACCGGCCGAAGGTGGATGCTCCTGTCGTCGAGGTGCTCTGCGACGAGTCCGGCTTCGTCGGTTCGCTCTCGTACAAGGTGCCTGCGAACATGGAGCTTCGCATCGGTGATGCCGTCCGAGTCCCGTTCGGGAAGCAAGAGCGGTATGGGATGGTGGTCGGTCCGGGCGACGCGAAACTTGCCACCCGTGAGGTGCTTGAATGCTTCGGTCCTCGAACCGGGGAGGTGGAGATAGCACTAGCCGCTTCCCTCGCCACCGAGCAGTTCTGTATGTTCGAGTCGATTGCCCCGCGCCTCGCCCCGCGGACCAAGCGGGGCAACCCCGCCCTCGTCGCCTCCGCACCGGTACTACGCAAAGGTGCCTCCCGTGCCGACTATGCCCTCGCTGATGTGCACCCGAAACGTACGATTCTCGCCCATGCACCAGGTATTGACCCGGTTCGCCTCGCCGCGCTTGAGGCGTTGCGGCTCTCGGCGAACGGTCAGGTGTTGGTGTTGGCCCCAACGAAGCGCGACGTGTCGCGCTTGCTTGCCGAGTTCGAGTGCGGTGCCGCCCGCATGGACGAGATACCCAAGAAAGACGAACTCTCCCCTTGGCGAGGTTTCTTGGAAGGCTCGCTCCCTGTCGCTATCTCGACCCGCGCCGCCGCCCTCTGGCCGGCGCACGATCTTGCCGGGATCGTCGTCTTTGACGAGGATCATCCCGGGTTCAAAGAGTCCGCCCAGCCGTATACGAACGCCCGCGACGTCGCGATTCGCCGCACGGCCGCCTCCGATGTCGACCTCGTTCTTGTCGCCTCGAATCCTTCCCTCGCCGCGCTCGCTTCGCGTTCCAAACTCGTCCAGGTAGGTCTCCCTTCGCACTGGCCAGAAGTTCGTCTCGTCGCCAAGAACGAACTTGACCCGGTGGTTCGCAGCTCGCCCCCGCTCGCCGCTTCGGCGGTCGCGTCCGCGTTGCGCGCCCGCACTGGTGCGTACGTACTTGCACCGAGTGCCTCTACCCGTCACCGCTGCCGCGCGTGTTCCATGGCGTACGAGTCCGGTGTTGGTTCGTGTCTTCGCTGCGGGGGTGAGGTGGTGCGCGCCGGGCTCGGGCCCGATCGCGTGGCGCAGCTCTTCCCGAATGCGGCAGTGCTCACGTTCCCCGAGTTGCTCGCCGCGAAACCCCGCCCGGGGTCGACGGTGGTGCTCCTCGACGTGGATTCGCTCGCCTCCGCACCTGACCTGGAGCCGGGCTCCACTGCGGCGGCCGCCCTGCTCGCTGCCGCCCGTCTCGCCGGTCCCGGTGGGACGGTGGTGGCGTGCGCGAACGACAACCCGCCAGAGGTCGTGATCGATCTCTTGGTGAAGCGCGACATCCGTCGCCATGCCAAGCGGGTGTGGGGTCTGGCCAAGGAGATGCAGTTGCCTCCGTTCGTGCGGATGGTGGAATGTCGGTTCAACCGGCGTACCGCTCCGGCCGTTCCCTCGCTCGGTTGCAAGGTGCTCGGCCCGAAGAAGGTCGCCGAGGATGAGTGGGAGTTGCGGCTTTTGCTTCCCCCTGACCGGCTTGCTTCGCTCAAGCCTTGGGTGGAGTCGCTCCGTCGCCGCGGCAAATGCCGTATCAGCGTGGTGTGAGTTCCTCGCTTTTGGTACCGGCCTGGCTCACGGTCGTTCAGTTGTGTAAGTCTACCACGACGATCCACTGGTGCTCAGGTTTCGCCGAGACCCTCTCGTATAGCGCGCTGGTGGTGTTGGTGCGCGCGACGGTGTCGTAAAAGTACGAGTTGCAGCCGTATTCGCCGCCCAGCGTTTCGGCAAACTGCCGTAGGTAGTACCCGATGAGCGAGTACCCGTGTGCGTCAGGTACGCTGGTGCAGCTCGCCAACCTGCGAAGTTCCTCGGAGGTATCACGGAACGATTCCCACACACGCTCGAGGTACGCCTCGTGCGCGTCGGCGGTTTCGCTGCGTTCCGTTGGCTCGGGTGCGACTCGCGCGTCGGGGCCGAAGAGGTGCTGTCGTACGTCGTTGAAGTGTCGGTCGCGAGCCTCGACTGCCCGCACGACGACGTCGTCAAACGCGCTGCGTCCGTCCCCGGCGCAGATGAAGTCGTCCCCGTTGCACGCACCCTTCCAACGTCCACCCACGACGTACCAGTCGTACGCGTGGCCTTCGTGCTCGGTGAGGAATGATTCGGCTGCTTGGAGGGCGGCTTGCGGATGTTCGGCCTCGACGGCCAGGAATGAGACGTAATGCATGGTATCTGCATCATGACCTGATCCGTCCCTGTGGCACTCCCCGCCGCAGGTACCGGTGCGCTCTCCCATGTTTCCCGTGCTGCGCCGCACCGGTTCGAGCCTTGAGTGCGGCCTGGTGCGCCTCCCACACCGTAGTTTCGGTGCTCACGTTCTTCGCCCTCGCTGACGTCAACCGGAACTGGGCGATCGCCGCGTCCGTGGTCCTCCTGTTGATCTGGTTGGGCCGCCGCAACGATCGTCGTACCCGCGCTGCGCTCGTCTCCGATGTGGGTGCCGCCGGTTTCGCCACCGTGGCCGGCGCCGACGAGGCGGTGGAGGACCTCTCCGAGATCGTCGAGTTCTTGAAGAACCCCACCAAATTCGAACGTCTTGGCGCAAGCGTCCCCAAGGGTGCGGTGCTGGTCGGTCCTCCCGGTACCGGCAAGACGCTGCTCGCCCGCGCCGTCGCCGCCGAGGCGCATGTGCCGTTCTTCGCCGCCTCCGCCACGGATTTCGTGGAAATGTACGTCGGTGTGGGCGCCAAGCGTGTCCGCGAACTCTACGAGCGCGCTCGCGGTGAGTCCGCCGCGATCGTCTTCATTGACGAGATCGACGCGATTGCCCGCGCCCGCTCGATGAACGATCGGGAGAACGGGACCCCCGGCGGTCCAATCGAGCACGAGAACACGCTCATCGCGTTGCTCACCGAACTCGACGGGTTCTCCCGTTCGAACGTCATCACGATTGCCGCAACGAACCGCCCTGACGTGCTCGACCCCGCCCTCACCCGTCCGGGGCGTCTGGAGCGCCGAATTGAGGTGCCGCTCCCCTCGGTTGACGGCCGCACCAAGATTCTGGGCGTGCACGCCGCCGGTAAACCGCTCGCCGCTGGTGTCGATCTCGCCGCGGTCGCCCGCCGTACGTCTGGCTTCTCCGGCGCCGATCTATCCCGTGTATGCAATGAAGCCGCGCTCGAGTCGGTGCGCCGCGGCCGCGACGACCTCGATCAAGATGCGTTCGACGCCGCAGTGGAGCTCGTCGCGCTCGGGCGCCCGCGCCACTCTGTGGTGCTCTCCGCCAAGGACAAGAAGATCACCGCCTGGCACGAGGCAGGGCACGCGCTCTGCGGTCTCGTGCAGCCATCGGCCGCCAACCCAGTCGCCGTGTCGATCACGCCCCGCGGCCCGGCCGCGGGGGTGACGTGGTTCGAGTCCGATGACCGGCTCTTCGTCTCGAAGGAGTCCGCCTTCGCCCAGCTCGTCGTCGCCCTCGGCGGCCGTTGCGCTGAGGAGATGCTGATGGGTGGCTCATGTACACAAGGGGCCCAAGGCGATCTACAGTCTGCGACCGACCTCGCGATGAAGATGGTGGCCCGCTACGGGTTTGGTTCTTCGCTCATTGCCCGTACCCCCAACCAGTTCGCCGGCCCCGATGAGTACACGCGCAGCGAAGCCGAGCGGCTGCTCGCCGACGCGCACGCAGCCGCGACCGCGATCTTGGACGCGTACGCAGCCGAACTCGAGCTGATCGCCTCCCGGCTCGAGTCGACCGGTCGCCTCTCTGCGGAGGAACTTGCCGAACTCGTACCCCTTCGTCATGACACGTCCGCCCCCGTATCCGCCAATGCATCGCCTCGTCGCCCCGAGCCGGTCGTGGCACCGTCCGTCCCCTCGAGGTCAAAATCGACCGCAAGATCCAGGCGGGCGTCTCGCGTCAAGTTGGGCGGGTTGGTCCCCGTCGCTTCGCGCGTGTTCACGCCGCTACGCGGATTGCTGCGCCGCCGCCGCGCCTGACCGGTTCGTGCCCGCCCGTTTGCGGTATTCTTGTGTTGTTTCCAATTTTTTGGTGAGTGTCGCCGAAAGATTTTGAAAGAAACCCTCTGACGTGGGGTTTATGTGTGCATTGTACGCGTCCACCGTCACAATCTATCTCGCTTGCGTCCTACTCCCCATCCGTAACGGTATCGCTGTGCGGGTGGTCCCAGGTTCGCAAGACCAAGGTTCACCCCGTCTTACTGTATAGGAGCAGAAACACTATGACCAACAGCACCACAACCTCCACGCCCACCCTCTTCGGGACCGACGAGTCTGCGGCTTCGGGCCGCATCGTTCGCTTCTCGTTCAGGATCCCGGTCGGGTTCGTCGAGACGTTCAAGAACCGTTCGGCGGATTTCGGTTTCAAGGACGCCGGCGGTAATGCCCTCGGCGAGATCACCTTCATCCGCACCTACTCCCGCCTGAAGGAGGATGGTAGCAAGGAGACGTGGGCTGAGGTGTGCGAGCGCGTCATCAACGGGATGTACTCGCTGCAGAAGGATCACGCGCTCTCCAACCGGTTGCCGTGGAGCGAGGACCAGGCCCTCGCTTCGGCGAAGGAGGCATTCGAGCGCATGTTTACTTTCAAATGGCTTCCGCCGGGCCGCGGATTGTGGATGATGGGCACCCCTTACGTGATGAACAACCGGAACTCGGCGGCACTGAACAACTGTTCGTTCGTCTCCACCGGAGATTTCGATATCTCCCCCTCCGAGCCGTTCACGTTCCTCATGGAGGCCTCGATGCTCGGTATCGGCGTCGGGTTTGATACGTTGATGTCGACGCGCAAAGTCCGCATCCACAAGCCGCAAGATCAGCTCGGTCTGCCTCACGTGATTGAAGATTCGCGCGAAGGTTGGGTCGAGTCCGTGGAGCGCCTCCTGGACTCCTACTTCCTGGCCAAGCAGCCCATTTGGGAGTTCGACTACTCCCAGATCCGTCCCCTCGGCACTCCGATCAAGGGTTTTGGTGGCACTGCTTCAGGGCCGGAGCCGTTGATTCGCCTGCACCGCATGCTGCGTGCCATTTTGGACAAGAAGACGGGTCGTACCGTGGATACCGAGACGATCGTCGACATCGCGAACCTCATCGGGGTCTGTGTCGTCGCGGGCAACGTGCGCCGATCCGCGCTCATCGCGCTCGGCAACTCCGATGACGAGGCGTTCGTCCACTTGAAGGATGCCACCTGGTTCCCGGAGCGGAACTCGTACGACGCCGACAACCCGGGTTGGGGTTGGATGTCGAACAACTCGATCATCGCTAAAGTTGGCATGGGGTATGACCATGTCGTCCCCAACATCGCGCTCAACGGCGAGCCGGGTCTCATCTGGCTCGACGTCGCCCGGCAGTACGGACGCCTCGCCGACGTTCCGGACAATCGCGACTATCGTCTGGCCGGTTTCAACCCGTGCGCCGAACAGGGGCTCGAATCGTACGAACTCTGCACGCTCGTGGAGTGTTTCTTGAACCGCCATGAGTCTCGTGAGGATTTCCTGCGCACCTTGAAGTTTGCCTACCTCTACGCCAAGACGGTAACTTTGGTGCCGACCCACTGGGCGAAGACGAACTCGATCATGCAGCGGAACCGCCGCATCGGTACCTCCATCTCCGGTATCGCCGAGTTCGCCGACAACCGGGGCATCACCGAACTCCGCTCATGGATGGACGAGGGGTACCACACGGTGCGTCGTTGGGACAAGGTGTACTCCGAGTGGCTCTGCATCCGCGAATCGATCAAGACGACGACGGTGAAGCCGTCCGGCTCGGTTTCGATTCTCGCAGGCTCGACTCCTGGTGTCCACTGGGCGCCGGGTGGCAACACGTACCTGCGTGCGATCCGTTTCTCGGCCGAAGATCCGATGGTGCCCGCTTTCGTCGAGGCCGGGTACCTCGTCGAGGACGACGTCGTCTCGGCGAACACGAAGGTCGTGTACTTCCCGGTGAAAACCACGCAGAAGCGCTCCGAGAAGGATGTGACGATTTTCGAGAAAGTGCACCTCGCCGCCCTGGCCCAGCGCCACTGGTCGGATAACGCCGTCTCGGTGACGGTGAGCTTCGATCAGGCCGTCGAGGGTCGCCACGTGGGCACGGTGCTCCACATGTACGAAGGCCAGCTCAAGACCGTCTCGTTCCTGCCGTCCTCCAACACCGTCTATCCGCAGATGCCGTACACCTCGATCGCGAAGGAGGAGTACGACGCTTACGTCGGTCGTCTCAAGCGCGTGGATTTCGCCCCGATCTATGACGGGTTCTCCGCATCGCTCGACGCGGCTGGTGAGCGTTACTGCACTACCGACGCTTGCGAACTGAAGGTAACTCCGGCCGCTGCCGAGTTCGAGGACGAACCCTCCTCCGCCCAGCTGCCTTCCTGACCGCCTCGGCGTCTTGCAACACCCCTCGTCTGGGTCTCCCCGGGCGGGGGGGTGTTGTAATTGGCGGCCCCCTCCCGTACAGGATAGGCGTACAGGATAGGAAAGTCGCGACCCGGGGGTTGTTAGACGCCTCCCGTGTTCTCTTCCCGGCCCGCTTCGTGTGTAAACTATGCGCCGTGCCAAAAATGTGTGTGCTGCTATCGCTGCCCTCGGCCTCGAGGCCGAGTTCGTTCCCGTCGGACATGGCCGCGCCAGTATTCAAGGTGACGCGGCCCGTTTTGTTTCCGTGCGTCTCGAGTTCGATGTCCGCCCAACCCCGCTCGCCGCGAGTCTCATCCCGGCCCACGGTTGACGCATGCGCCTCACCGGCGCCTGTACCTACATCCTTACCCAGTTCGCCCTGGCATCTTCGCGCCGAGGGTGTGTAGCATCCATGGGCGCATCCCGCGCCCCAAAACCGCCCCACAAAGGAGGCATCGATGCCCAAGGCATTCGCTGCGTTCGCCCCGCTCCCGCTTCAAGGGCAGCTGGCGTTCGCACGTTCCAAGGATGTACACCACGTGGAGGCACTATCGGTCTCTCCACATCTCGATCCGTCTGTCGCGAGCCGTTGTCTCGACGACATTCGTTCCGACAAATTGGCTGCGTCCCCCAGCACGTGTTGGCGCCTGATCAGCAAGATTGACGACGCCGACCTGGTCGACTTCTTCATCTCCGCTGGCTCTACCGCCCGCGCCGCCGCCGCTGCCCGCAATCCGGTCGCCACCGCCGAGTCGCTCCGCAAGGCGCTCGACTTCGATGATGGGCAGGTGCGCTTTGCCGCCCTGCTGAACGAGTCCACGCCGCCAAATTTGCGTCTTGAGTACGGCACACCTGCCGTGTTTGAGTCGATGGTGAACGTCGGCCCGTCCCTCGGGCATACCGTGGTACGCGCCGCTGAGGCCGTTTTGGTGAATCACTGGATCGCAGAAGATCCGGCCCGTTTCACCGGAGCGTTTCACCGCGCGATCATCTGCTCCCCGGCCTCCTCTCTTGAGGAGATCGCCGCGGCGCACGCCTGTTCGCGTGGCGGCTTCAAGTTCGCCAAAAGCCACCCACTGCGCAAGCATCCCGGTCTCTCGTGGGCCGATTGCACCGTAGCAGAGTTGCTCACGTTCGCCCACCCAGCCGCCGATCTGGTCGCCCTCGCGCGCCCGGAGATGACGGTACTGGACGCGACGTGCATCCTTGCGCGTAGTGCACCGGTCGAACCAGAACCGCATGTGATCGCTCGTTTGCTCGGCCGTTTCGGCTTCGCACCGCTCGCTGGACTCACCAAGCCGCTGCAGTATGCGCAAACGCGTACGTCTTCGGCGGCCTGGGCCCATCCCGCATGTGCTCTACTCGAGACGTGGTCGACCGGCGACTCCGCATCAATCCCCGACGCCATCCAAGCGTGCGAACTGCTCGCCGATGACGCTGAAGCGTGGTCAACATTCGTCTCGCTGCTGCCCAGCTGGAACCTCGGTTTTGCGCAACTCGCAACCACCGCGCTCCGTCTGTACGGCTGAGTACATCCCACCCCATATGGCACCCCCGTCTCGGTTCGTATCGAGACGGGGGCGTCGTCTTGTCGGTCCGCACCCCAGTGCGCGGACCAGCATTCTCTGTCAGGTGCGTGTCGACCGTCCGCGGGCCGAACCTCTTGTATGTCCACGCTACCGCACCCCGGCCCGGGGTTTGACGGGTTTCCGGCCCCTCCCGTGTCTCCACCGAACCCCAGAGCGAATCCGGTTGTTGATCCGAATGTTGAGCCCCACACCGCCCAACGATTGCTCTCGTTGGCGTTTGCTCATGCCGGCACCTACCCGGTTCGCGTCGCCCGGGTCGGGTTCAGCGATCTGCGCTCCGCCACCAACTACTCAGTGACCGCCCTCCTCGTCGCGCCCCCGGTCGTTGTGGTCGTCGAGCATCGTTACGGCAGGAACGACGAGGGTCTTGACGTGGTGCAAGCGTTCCGTTTGGACAAGGTTGTACAGTTCGCTTCGGCGAACGGACAGTGTTTCCTGGTGATCGACGCCGCCGCGGTTGATCCGGCTCGCACCGGGTTTCACCTGGAAGGACCCCTGTTGTCTTTGCCCTTCGGTACGACGGCTCTGGATGTGCTCGGTTACTGAGCGATCCGCATGCCTCCAGCGCTCGCGAGACGTTTTGCGGCGTTGACGACGCGTTCGAGGTGGGTTTTTTCACCGTCCCACAGGCCGCGTACATAGTCGCACTCCGGTTCGGTGAGGACGTAACCGCTCGAACAATCGCTCGCCGCCGCCGGGTCGCACCACCGGGCGTACTGCGCGACCCATTCGGGGGTGCGCACCAAGAGTTCAGCCCGGACGAAGGAGGGTGGGACGTACACGCGGTGCATCGCGTAATGGTCATGACAGGTGCCCAGTTGTCGTGCGGTGAGGTACGTTGCAAGCTCCACCGCATGGCTTCCCCGCCGGTGGCATCCGTCGAGGTGCCACAGTACCGCCTCTCGCCTCGTGGTGTCGATACCGCCCGCCCGGGCCGCATGTTCAAGAACGGTCTCGATTTCCTCGATGTATGTCTCCGTGCGAAGCACTGCGACGAATCGTTCGCACGCCCGGCGGTACGCTTGGTATGCGTCGTTCAGGACGTCCGTGCCGTGCAGCGCCACCATGCCGCCCGCCGCCATGCCGCCCAGGTCCGAGTTGAGCCGATCGAGGTGCTCTCCAAGAAACCCCATCACCCGGTATGTCTCTGCGACGCGCCCCCCACCCGAGGAGAGTGGGTCGAGACGTTCAAGGTGCACCCTGAGCCATTCGATCCGTTGGCCCCTACCGTACGGTGCCTCACCAAGTTCTACCCTCGGTTCTCCGTCTGCGAAGGACCCGTCCATGTGGCAGATGGTGCCGGTTTTGCGGGGTTTGTAAGCAAGCAGCTGTGTGCCGGACTTCCCGCCCATGCATGACACAGACCCAATGCCATGTACAGTTTCAAGGCATGACCTACTCTTTCATGCTGTTCCTTATCTCTCTCGGCGTGTTATTCGGCATTATACTGCTCTCTGGTTTCTTCGTCGTCCGGCAAGGCACCGTGGCCGTCATCACGACGTTCGGTCGCTACACCCGCGTCTCACACCCTGGTCTTGCGTACCGCATCCCGTTCATCCAGAAAATTCAGTCGCGCATCTCGGTGCAGAACCGCTCGATGGAGCTCTCCTTCCAAGCCATCACCCAGGATCAGGCGAACGTGTATTTCAAGGCGATGTTGCTTTTCGCGGTGCAAAACGACCGTGAAGAGACGATCAAGAGCGTGGCGTTCAAGTTCATCGACGTCGATTCGCTGATGGTGGCCCTCGTGCGCACCGTGGAGGCGATCACCCGTGGTTTTGTCGCCACCAAGAAACAAGCCGAGATCCTCGGTCTCCGTGCCGAGATCGTGTCCGAAGCGAAGAACCACCTCGACGAGACGCTCGCCGAGTGGGGGTACCATCTCATCGACCTGCAACTCAACGACATCACGTTCGATGAGATGATCACCACCTCGATGGCGCAGGTGGTCGCCAGCCAGAACTTGCAGCGCGCCGCCGAGTTCGAGGGTCAGGCGCTGTACATCAAGCGTACCAAGGAGGCCGAGGCCGAAGGTGCCGCCATCAAGATCGCCGCCGAGGCCGAGGCGCTCGCCGCGCAGCGTCGCGGTGAGGGTGTGCGCATGTTCCGCTCCGAGGTCGCCCAAGGTCTCGCTGACGCCACCAAGACGGTCTCCGCCGCCGGGTCGAACGAGGCGTTGGTGCTCTTCGCGATGTGGACCGAGGCGTTGCGTGACACGGTGCGCGATGGCAAGGGGAACGTGGTGTTCCTCGACGGTTCGATTGACGGGATGGAGACGACGCTTCGCCGTCTCGCCGGCCTGCAGCAGTTGAACAATATTGACGGTTCGAGCGGTCGCTGATCGCTCCCCCACCAGGTTGATTGTGCTGCCGTAGTCTCGCCACGATACTGCCAGGTTGCCGCCGCCTCATCGCCTACCCATTCTCGCCGCTCTGCCCGATATGTCGTCGCGTACCGGCGCTTCTCGTATGTACCGATGTAGATTTCACGCAGGCGGCCCATCATCCACCGCGTCTCCTCGACGACCCCGGGCTCGACTCGCCGTGGCGTGTTGGGGCGTAAAGCGGGGGTCTGTACGGGTATCTGGGGGCCCCCAGACGCGTCCAGATGCGCGCTGACGGCCGTAAACCCTGTAGGGGCACCCCAGGGGAGCGGCACCCCTACCTCTACGGGCCACAATGCCGCATAATGCCGCATAATGCCGCATTGTGGCCCATACAGGTCGACGGGCGTCGCCCACCCCACGTCCACTCACCCCAGCCCCTATCACAACTGCCGTTCTGGTCGATGACGCTTGGTGTTATGCGTTTCCTCTTCCGGCGTTCACTGTGGGCTGTATGTGCATCGCCGCGTCCGTTGTGTCCGCGTCCTCTCTGATGGTGGGGCGTGCGTCATGAAAGTTTCTGTTGTTGATCTCGCTTCCCCTTCCGCTCCGGACGAGTTTGCCGACTCGTTGCATGAGACCGGGTTCGCGGTGTTGGTGAATCATCCGATCCCGTTCTCGCTGGTGCAGGACGTGTGGGCTCAGTGGCTCGCGTTCTTCGCCACCGATCGTAAGTGGGAGTTTCGCCACGCACCAGGCGAGCAAGACGGGTACCGCCCGCTCGACGGATCAGAACTCGCCGTCGGTGCGAGGGTGAAGGATATCAAGGAGTACTTTCACATATACCCGTGGGGACGGGCACCGCAGCCCGAGTCGAAGGTGGCGCTCGAATTGTTTGACCGGGGTCGTCAACTTGCCGAGACGTTGCTCGGTTGGGTGCAGCAAGCAGCCCCGGCCCCCGTCGCCGAGCGTTTCACGGTCCCATTGCCTAAAATGTTGGAAGGTTCACATCGAACCATGCTGCGCGTACTGCACTATCCGCCGCTCACCGGCGACGAGCCTGAGGGTTCGCTTCGCGCTGCTGCGCACGAGGATATCAACCTGCTCACGGTGCTGCCTGCGGCGAACGAGCCGGGATTGCAGGTGCGAGGCCTCGATGGTTCATGGTTCGACGTGCCTTGCGACCCCGGTAGCGTCGTGATCAACGCTGGCGACATGCTCGATCTTGCTTCTGGTGGATTTTTCCCGTCGACGACGCACCGGGTGTTGAATCCCTCCCTCGCGGACAACCGGTCGCGTTGCTCCACCCCGCTCTTCTTGCATCCCGCCGATTCGGTGGTGCTCGACGTGGTTGACGGTGTCCCGTACACCGCTTTTGATTTCTTGAATGAACGCATCACCGCCATCACGGGTGAACCTTTGCGCCCGCTGCCCGTGGACGTCGCCTAAGGTTGAACCCGCCGCTCGTGCGGATTTCTACCGGTGTGTAGGGTGATGGTTCCGCCGTCCACGTCGATGAGCGCGTCTGTCCGTAAACCGGCCACTACCCGTTCAGGCCACGCCGATGTCTCCGTCTTGCCCGTCTCGCGGAGCGTTTGAAGCAAGTCGCCCCGTATCTTGCGATCCGAATCACGGTATGGGGCCTGGCGTCGGGCCCCGTGTTCACTCTCCAGGACTCCTTTGGTGGCGCATCGGTCCGCTATCGGGCACCGGTTGCACGACGGTTCGCGCTTGGTGCATATGAGCGCCCCGACGTCGATCGCGGCGAGCAGCTGGTGCTTACCGTCGAGTTCGTTAAAGGCATCGCGGATTTGCACCAGTTCCATGTCGCTGCCTCGCCGCCCCAGCCACCGTTCCGCGACCCGGCGTATGTTCACGTCCAACGCAAACGTCGGGGCATGGCTGCTCTGCGCTTCGACGGCTGCCGCGATCCACGGCCCTACGCCGGGAAGGTCGTCAAGGTGTTCCGGCCAACCGTCTCTGGTGATTTTTATGGCGCTTCGGTGCAGGTCTCTGCCGCGCCGCGGGTATCCCAAGCGTCCCCATGCGGCGAGAATCTCGTCTTGGCCTGCCGCGGCACACGCTTCAGGTGTGGGGTACAGGTTGGTGAACTGGGTCCAGTGTGCAACGGCTCTCCCGATCTGGGTTTGGGTCGCCATTATCTCACCTACGAGTGCCTGCCACCGGGTCGCGCCCTCCCTCCACGGGATGTGGTGTCGACCGTTTCTCTGATACCAGGTGGCGAGGTCGCCTGTTTCCGCATCCTCGCGCTGACCGTGCACGTGCTCGGCTATCAAGCGGCTGGTTTGCCTGCTTTGACGACCGCCCCGGCGTCGGTGGTCTCGACGTAGGCGTTGACGACGATGGTCCGCTTGTTGTTGATGCGGATCTGGATGTTGCACGCACCATCGGCGATACCGATGACTCGCCGCCCGCCTTTCGCGGCTTTGAGGGCACATACACCTGGGGTGAGGTTTTTGAGCGAGATCTTGGCTTTTGCGGGGATGGCTTTGCCGTCGTCTTTTGCAAGTGTACGGATAGCGACGCCGTCAGCCGGGTTCTCCGTACCAACACTGTCGTTCTTCCCGCCCGCGCTGCCGCCGGCACTACTGCCGTCTCCGGCGTTGACCGTGAATTGGTAGATGCGGCTCGCGCCTGGGTATGGGTCTTTCGCCAGTACTTCGGCGATGAGGGTGCACGTACCCGCCTCGAGGACCACGACTTTACCAGATTCGACGTCGCATACTTCCGGTGTGTTGCTGCGGAAGGAGACTGGCGTGTTGGACAGCGCGCGGGCTTTGATCGACCACGGTGCGACACCGACGGCCTTGGTGGATGGTTGGGTATCGAAAATGATGCGGTTGACACGACTGTAGGTGCGCTCCTGGTACGAGTTTGAGGCGGTACTGGTGCCCACCTCGTTGATCGAGCGGATCTTGATGTCGTATGTGGTGTCCGCGGTGAGCGGAAGACTGGAGGTGCTGTCCACGGCGATGGAGAACTGACCGGTGGTTTGGCGGCTGCTGCGCCAGGTGGTACCGTTGTCGGTGCTGTACTCGATGTCGACCACGGCCGCGCCGTTGTTGTTGCCAAGGGTGGCGGTGACTTCAAGACCGGCGTTTTTGGAGAGGACGCTGGTGATGATCGGTGCGTTCGGCGCCCCCGCCGCGATGCTGCGACGTGCTGTGGAGGCCGCGCCGGTGCCGATGACGGTGACCGCGCGTACTTTCACCAAGTACGCGGTTGCTGGGTTGATGACGCTCGACCCGTCGCTGCTGAGGGCGGTGATGGTGAAACTGAACGTCGCTCCGGTGGCGGTGGAACCTCCAGTACCGGTGGCGCTTGTCGAGGTGCTTGTCGAGGTGCTTGTCGAGGTGCTTGCGGCGATGCTCGCGCTCGGTGCGTTGAACCATGTGCTGCCGTTGTCGGTGCTGTACTCGAGGCGCAAGACGGCGGTGCCGTTGTCTGCGCCGAGGGTACCCGAGACGGCGAGGCTGGCGCCGATGGTGGTGATACCGGTGATGGTCGGCGGCGCCGGGACGCGCCCGACGACGACTTTCATCGTGTTGGATTTGCCGCCCGTGCCCGCGTTGGATACCGCACGCACCGCAATCGTGTACTCGGTCCCGACGGTGAGTGTACTGTTCGGTGCGCTCGACGGGGAGGTGACGGTGAATGTACCGGTAGCTTGTCCGGTGGTGGCCCACGTGGTGCCACCGTCGGTGCTGTACTCGACGCGCAGGATGGTGCCGCCGAGGGCAAGACCCAAGGTGGATCGGATCGAGATTGCTGCGCCACTGGAACTCACCGATTCAAGCGATGGCGGCATCGGTGCGCTGTTCGGTGTCGCGCTTTTCGCACTCGATGCGGCTGAGAAGCCGTTGGCGTTGCGCGCCCGGATGCGGACTTGGTACGTGGTGCCTGCGACCAGGTCGGACCCGGTGGCGCTCGTCTCGGTGATGGTGAAACTTCCCGTGGCCTGACCACTGCTCGCCCAGGTGGTACCGTTGTCGGTGCTGTACTCGACGAGGGAGATGGCGCTGCCGTTGGCCGCGCCGAGCGTACCGGTGACGATGATGCTCTCACTGGCACCGACGGCGGCCGCCAGGACCGGCGTGCCGGGGACGGCACCGGGTTTGACGGCGATGGTGTTGGACGCCGCGCTGGTGCCGACTGTGGTGACGGTGCGGATCACGACGTTGTAGGTGGTGCCTGCGGTGAGGCTGGCGGCGAGGTTGTTGGACGGGGCGGTGATGGTGAAGTTTGCGGTCGCCTGCCCGGTGTTTGCCCAGTTGGTGCCGCCGTTGGTGCTGTACTCGACGCGGATGACGGTACCGCCGTTGGCGAGCCCCAAGGTGCCTTCGACCCGGATACCAGCCCCCGATCCGATGGCGTTGTCAAGCGACGGGGGCATCGGGGCGCCGAGGGTGTGGCCAAGTGCCGAGGTGGAGGCCTCTGAGGTGCCGACCCGGTTTTTTGCTCGGATCTGGATTTCGTAGCTGGTGCCTTTCGCGAGTGTCGCACCGGCCGAGGTGTTGGTGATTGCGAACGTTCCCGTCGCCGAGGCGCAGCTGCCACAGTTGGTGTTGCGCCATGTGATCCCTCCGTCGGTACTGTACTGGATGTTGTTCACCAGCGCCCCGCCGTCCTGTCCGAGGGCGTACGCAACGGTGATGGCGCCGTTGCCTGGCGTGGTGGTGGTGATGGTCGGCGCCCCAGGCCCTGTGATGAACATGAATGGGTACGAGGTGCTTTGTACCGCGGCCCGCAAGTCTGGTGTATAGCGGACTCGAAGGTCGTAGGACTGCCCGTATTCGAACTCGGTCCCGCTGGAAGTCTCGGTCACCGTGTATACGCACTCTGCAAGGTTGTCACAATCGCTGCGGCTCATAGCAGGGTCGGCGACCGCGTAGGTTGCGCCGTTGTCGGTGGAGTACTCAAGAAGGCCAGAACTTGGGTTTGTGACATGGGTGTTGGGCCCGAACAGGATCCGGATCGAGATCGCCAATGATTGCGCCGTGTTGGCCAGGTTGCTGTTGCTGTACGGGACCGCGCTCAAGATGATCGGTAGCGATGCCGCTGGCCCGGTGCTGTAGGTGAATACCTTCACCGCGCTCGTCGCAGCACCATCCGCGTTAGTCACTCGGAGCAGCACCTGGTAGGTCGTTCCGTTGACGAGCGCCGTACCCGCAGATGTGCTGGGGATGGTGACGATGCACTCCTCATCGTCCGAACAGTAAGGGTCGGCATCGGCCGCGGAGGAGTACTCCTCGGCGCCGATGTTGCTCCAGGTGGTCCCATTGTCGGTGGAGTACTCATACGTCGGGTACGTGATCTCCGTCGCCGGTGCAACGGGGAGGATGGCCGAGTTGAAGCCTTGGTAGAAACGTACCCCGAACGTGCCGTCGTAGGTGGCCACAGTGCTCAAACTATATGGCGCGTTTGGTGCCGTAGCCTGGGCGGGGGCAACTGCGGCGAAGGCGCCGAGGAGGAGGGTGGTTGCGATGATTTTACCGAAAACGGCTTTGAGGCCGCCGATCCGCCGCTGGTGTGTGTGCATGCTCCGAGACGGTGAGGTTTTTTCGAGGTTGGGCAACTATTCGGCACGGACCGACATTTTCCCGCTTCCGGCAGTTCACCCCGGCGGGGTGTTGTATGTCTGGGGGCGGTACGGTCAAGTGTTTGTTGGTGTGTACAGGTCCGCGACCAAGAGCCAGTGGTCTGACGGGTACGGTTCCCCGCCGATACCGTCGCGGTGGACGAAGCTGCGCAGTGCGGTCCCGGCCCGCCCGTGGGCGTATCCGCGGGTGAAGATGTAGTCGATACGCCGCTCCGGAAGCATCCGCGGGTCCACGAATCCATGCTCCATCCCCACGATCCGCGCGTACGGGTTCTTGGGACTCGAGGTGTACCCGTCGCCTTCCCCGGCATATACCCAGGCGTCCGTCCATTGTGCGACCCGCCCCCGATCTGGTGTCGCGCCGGTGAGGTACCGGATGCTTGCCGAGCCTGGTTCGGCGTTGAAGTCTCCTGCGATGTGCTCCACATCGCAACCTGCCCGGTCCTTGAATGCTGCTTCGATCTTTTCGGCTGCCTGGAGTCGAAGTACTTCGTGCAACCCACCCCATGGTTGGTGCACCGAGCAGCTGCGGATCGTGTTCCCATGTTTCTCCCAGCGCGCCACGGCGTACGCCATGGTGAAGAGGTCCCCGCTTGTGGTTCTGCACTGCACGGTGATCGGTGTTTCCGCGGTTCCGCCCCCACGTAGTAATATGGCCGTACCAGTCATCGATCCAGCCGCGTACGCCGCGACTTGCAGGCCGCCCCCACCCGCGAGTCGCTCCAGGTGCGCATCGCTCGCCTCGAGTGGTATTTCCTGTACGCACACCGCATCGATGTGCAGGTCTTCAAAGATCGTTGCCAGCGCCGCGAATCGCGCGTCCCGTTGGCGTGCATCCCACCAAGCGTTGCACGCCGCGATTCGTACGTACTGGTGTGCCTCGATCGCCTCCTGTGCCGCCGCTCGTTTCATTTCGTGCATGTAGAGACCCTCCGTTTCGCTGCGGCGATCACCGGGGATGGTCCAAGCACCCAGCGCAGACCCGTCGCCACCGCCACGCCGCCGCACAACGCCTTTCCTCGGTTCCGCTCGCGCGTTACGCCGAGCAGTGCGGCTTCGGGTTCGTCCAGGAGCGCGCACCCGGCGTCAAAGATGCCTTGGTACGCAATCCGCTCGACGGGTGCAAGACCCGGGTTGCGTAAGAATCGGAGCGCTTCGGCTGCTTGATGTCCAAATGTCAAGTCGTGCTTGTACGAGTCGATGCTCGCCGCGAGCGATGTTCGGTCTTTTGGTACTTCGGTCGCGCCTAGTGCGGTCGCGATGCGTCCCATCTCGGATATGTACGCATCAGCTTCCCGCCCCGATAGTGGGCTCGCGCCGTACGTTTGGTAGGAGCGGAGGAATGCGCGCACCTCGGTGATGTGGATGTACCGTAGCAGCTCTGGGTCGTCCGCTCGGTATGCCCGCCCGTCTGGCGCGGTTCCCTCGATCCGTGTATGGATGTGCCGCACCCGTTCGACGTTGCGCACCGCCGTCGCCGTGTCTCCATAGATCACCTCGGTCAAGAACGCCGAGGTTCTGCGCAGTCTCCCCCATGGGTCTTGGGCGTACGAGCTGTGTTCCGCCACCCCGGCCATGGCCAAAGGGTGTAGCGTCTGGTGTAAAAGCGCCGCCACTCCCCCGATGAGCAAACAGGCGTCTTCATGGATTTTCCACGCGCTGCTTCCTGGTCCGAACCATCCGTTGTCGACGCCTTGTGCGACTGTGTTCGGATCGAGTTCCCCGCCGAGTCGTTCTACGACGATGCTGCGCAGTTGGTTGCGCATCGTCTCTATCTGCATCGTCCTTATCTTCATCGGTTCCATGCGCCTACCCCTCCGCCAAATCCGCTCTCGTCGATCTGGTTGTCGATGCGCTGCACGCTTTGTATGCAGCGGTTGAGGCGGTCCTTATCTGAGATGTACGTGTTGCACAGCGCCAACCCGGCTTCGACCCGGTCAAGTTCCATCGACTGGGATCCCGCTACTTGGGTGATGCAAGTGTCGACCGCGAAGGAATCTCCGATCTCTTGGCACCATTCGCCCATCTGTTCTGGTTCGTACCCGGCGTACGGCGCGATGTTGCGGCCCAATCCTTCATAGCAGGCCTCCAAGAACGATTGGTTCGTCGCCTGGTTCCTGCACGCGTCCCCGGCGGCCCGCCATTCGCGTCCCGAGTGGATGTACACCATGCCCCCCGATTCGCTCCAGCAGCCACGCGCCACAGCCTGGTCGACGGCCCGGCAGAGGGAGTGGACGTCCTCGATCCGGTCCGCTTTGGCGTACCCTTCACCCGCGGTTCGGCCCATGACGAGGTAATGCTCCATATAGAAACCTGCTTCGCATCCGAGGCGCTGGTCTTCACCTTCGGCGAACACCCCGCATTTGGCCGCCCCCGCGGGAAGGTCTGCTTGAGAGGCGTCGTAGATGGCGTGTCCGAGCATGTGGTTGCAGTTCCATGACAGCCACCCGGTCGAATCGCTGTCGGCCCGGATTCGCTTGCTCACCGAGTCGATCAGTGTGGCACAAAGCGTCTCGTACTCGCGCATCGTGGATTCTTCGCCCCGTTGGTCGTAGTACTCGGTGAGCGCCCCATGCACGAACCCGCCAGTGCATGTAACTTTCGAGTTTGTGAACACTTCGACGCGTTCGTCTTCACCGTCGGCCTCACGCATGGCGCCCACGCCGAGACCATGCAGTACTTCATGGCAGTGCGAGGCGAACGCCACCCCCGCCGGGTCGTTGTGCCATGCGACCACTTCGTCAAGGGCGGTCCCCAGACCCTCGATCTCCGCGACGCGCTGGAAGTGCTCCTCGTAGCAGCGCAGTTGTGTGGCGCTCTCGAAGATCGCGCCACACCTGCGAAGTGTGAGGGCTTTGGCGGCCGGATTGGTGGGCTTCGGATCCCCTTCACCGCACCCGGCGAGAAGTATCAAGATCCCAGCAACGGCCCCCATGGCGGCTCGTCGTGTCGTTTCTCGCATGGTGGTGACTGTGCCGACCGGTTCAAAATGCTCCACCTGCCACCCTTGCGTGCGTCCTGGGCGTCCAGGTGAACGGTAGGTCGTTATGGAGCCGTCGATGAAGCCCCGTAAACCGTTGTTTGATCATCCGATGCTCACCTTGGCGATCACGACGCTCACGCTCTCGGTCGCCTCGGCGTTCATTACGTTCAAGGTGGTCGCCTCCCGCGATTCCGATCCATGCGCTGCCGTCCTCGGTCGCGCCCGCATGGAGATCAACCAAACGCAGGTACCATCGGTGTTTGATACGCAGAAATGGGACGAACTTACCGCGCAGTACAACGAGATCTTCGCTGAGTGCGACGCGGAGACGGCAAACAAGTTTGCCAACGAGGAGTTCAACCCTTGGGCCGCCCCGGCGCTTGAGTTGCTCCGTCCGGAAGCGTCCGCGGCCACTCCATCTTCGAGCACTCCAGGTACCTCGGTTGCCCCAGTTTCCCCAAACCCGGTCGCACCGCCGTCCGCGACGCCCGCGACGACTCCGCCCAGCCCCACCACGACCGTCAAATAGATAGCACTAGATAGCACTAGATAGCACTAGATAGCACTAGATAGCACTAGATAG
>Ga0172372_10001988_pt1 | contig 31384 bp, 31 predicted proteins | sample LakKiv5m_2_FD_114544 | JGI IMG/M metagenome (GOLD analysis project Ga0172372, IMG submission 114544) | Freshwater microbial communities from Kabuno Bay, South-Kivu, Congo - kab_092012_9.5m | ecosystem: Environmental > Aquatic > Freshwater > Lake | place: Democratic Republic of the Congo... | reverse complement strand
CGTCGATGTAGAGCGACAGCACCTCGAAGGCCAGCGCGGCATAGCCCTGCTCGGCCAGCACCACACGCCAGCGCGTCAGCGTGGCCGCGTCAACCTGCGGGTAGCTCTCGGGCAGGTACAGCCCGCCGTCCGGTGCCAGACCTTCGAGCAGGATTTCGCAGAAACGCTTGCGGTCCGGGTGGCCGCGGGTCGACAGGTACAGCATGTCAGTTGAGTTCTTCTTTGCGGATGCGGGTGATCGGCGCCAGCACCGACGGCAGCGCCTGCATCTGCGCGATCACGTCGTTCATCGTGCCTTCGCGCGTCTCGTGCGTGAGGATGATGAGATCGGTCGAGGTCGCGCCCTCGCCGCCCACCTCGTCGGCCTCGCGCTGCAGCACCGCGTCGATGCTCACGCCGGCGCCGGCCAGCAGGCCGGTCACCTGGGCCAGCACGCCGGCCTGGTCGGCCACGCGCAGGCGCAGGTAGTAGCTGGTCACCACCTCGCTCATGGGCAGCACCGCCACGTCGCTCATGGCATTGGGCTGGAAGGCGAGGTGCGGCACGCGGTGGTGCGGGTCAGCGGTGTGCAGGCGCGTGATGTCGACCAGATCGGCGATCACGGCGGACGCGGTCGGCTCGCTGCCGGCCCCCTTGCCGTAGTACAGCGTGGTGCCCACGGCGTCGCCGTGCACCACCACCGCGTTCATCGCGCCTTCCACATTGGCGATCAGGCGCTTGGCGGGTACCAGGCTGGGGTGCACGCGCAGTTCCACCCCCTGGGCCGTGCGCTTGGTGATGCCCAGCAGCTTGATGCGGTAGCCCAGCTGTTCGGCGTAACGGATATCGGCCGCACCCAGCTTCGTGATGCCTTCCACATAGGCCTTGTCGAACTGCACCGGGATGCCGAAGGCGATGGCGCTCATCAGCGTCGCCTTGTGTGCCGCGTCCACACCTTCGATGTCGAAGGTCGGGTCGGCTTCGGCGTAGCCCAGGCGCTGGGCTTCTTTCAGCACGACGTCGAAGTCCAGTCCCTTGTCGCGCATCTCGGACAGGATGAAGTTCGTCGTGCCGTTGATGATGCCGGCGATCCACTGGATGCGGTTGGCGGTCAGGCCTTCGCGCAACGCCTTGATGATGGGAATGCCACCGGCCACGGCCGCTTCGAAGGCCACCATCACGCCCTTGGCGGAGGCCGCGGCGAAGATTTCGGTGCCGTGCACGGCCAGCAGCGCCTTGTTGGCGGTGACCACGTGCTTGCCGGCGGCGATGGCTTCGAGCACCAGCGCCTTGGCGATGCCGTAGCCGCCGATCAGCTCGATGACGATGTCGATCTCGGGATTGGCGATCACCGCGCGCGCGTCGTTCACCACCTTCACATCGGGGCCGACGATGGACTGTGCCCGCGCCACGTCCAGGTCGGCCACCATGGTGATCTGGATGCCGCGGCCGGCGCGGCGCTGGATCTCTTCCTGGTTGCGCTGGAGCACGTTGAACGTGCCGCTGCCAACGGTGCCGATGCCCAGCAGGCCTACTTGGATGGGTTTCATGCTTGTCTCATTCCAGAAAAAAACGCGGGATCTGAGCCCCCATGCTGCCCGGAAACCGCTTCACCGTTGATGCTGAAGCAGCCCGGCATTGATGCTCAGGCGGCGGAGCCGTGACGCTGCCGCCACTGCTCCAGGAACCTGGCCAGGCGGTTGATCGCCTCGCGCAAGTCGTCCTCGTGCGGCAGGAACACGATGCGGAAATGCTGGTTGTCCGGGTAGTTGAAACCCGAACCCTGCACCAGCATCACGCGGGTGGCGCGCAGCACTTCCATGAAAAACTGGCGATCGTCCTCGATCGGATACACCTTGGGGTCCAGACGCGGGAACATGTACAGCGCCGCCTGCGGCTTGACGCAGGTCACGCCCGGAATGGCAGTGATCAGCTCATAGGCCAGGTCGCGCTGGCGGCGCAGGCGCCCGCCTTCCTTGACCAGATCCTGGATGCTCTGGTATCCCCCCAGCGCCGTCTGGATCGCCCACTGGCCCGGCACGTTGGAGCCGAGCTTGAGGTTGGCCAGCATGTTCAGACCTTCGATGAAGTCTTTGGCGATCGCCTTGGGCCCTGAAATCACCATCCAGCCCGCGCGGTAGCCGCAGGAGCGGTAAGCCTTGGACAGCGAGTTGAAAGTCAGGGTCAGCACATCGGTCGACAGGCTGGCCATGGCGGTGTGCTTCACCCCCTCGTACAGCACCTTGTCATAGACCTCGTCGGCCAGGATCACCAGCCCGAACTCGCGCGCCAGCGCAATGATGCCCTTGAGCAGTTCGTCGCTGTAGAGCACGCCGGTGGGATTGTTCGGGTTGATGACCACGATGCCCTTGGTGCGCGGCGTGATTTTGGCGCGCATGTCCGCCAGATCGGGCTGCCAGCCGTTGTCCTCGTCGCAGCGGTAGTGCACCGGCGTGCCGCCCGACAGGCTGCTCGCCGCGGTCCACAGCGGGTAATCGGGCGAAGGCACCAGCAGTTCGTCGCCGTTGTCCAGCAGGGCGTTGGCGGCCATGACGATCAGTTCGCTCGCGCCGTTGCCCAGGTAGATGTCCTCCAGCGTCACGCCGGCCACACCCTGCTGCTGGGTGTAGTGCATCACCGCCTTGCGCGCGGCGAAAATGCCCTTGCTGTCCGAATAACCCGCCGAATTGGGCAGGTTGCGGATCATGTCCTGCTGAATCTCTTCCGGGGCGTCAAATCCGAACGGGGCGAGGTTGCCGATGTTCAGCTTGATGATCTTCTGGCCCTCGTCCTCCATCTGCTTGGCCGCCTCGACGATCGGGCCTCGCACGTCGTACAGCACATTGGCCAGCTTGGCGGATTTCTGGATGGTCTTCAAAGTCCCTCCCTCCGGGGGTGACGAACAGCGCAATCAAGGACCCCGTCAGGCATTCAGGGCTACATTACGCAGCGCCTGCAGGGAAAACCTGCAATTTGACCACAGTTTAGCGCCACGCCTGACAGCCTCCGCGCCCCTTTCCAGCCCATTACCCGCCATGAAACTGCATGCCGACAAAGCAGACCGGTACGCCATCACCGCCTGCGGCGAAGGCTGGGTCGCCATCAATGGCCAGCGCCATGAGCACAGCCTGCAACTCAACACTGCCGACGGGGTACAGGCCTGGGGCTGCGACCGCTTCGAAGACCTCAGCCCAGCCCATTTCGAGAGCCTGCTGGACAGCCAGCCCGAACTGGTGCTGTTCGGCAGCGGCCGCCGGCTGCGCTTTGTCCGGCCGGCCCTGCTGCAAAGCCTCTATGCGCAGCGCATCGGGGTGGAGACCATGGACACCGCCGCGGCCTGCCGAACCTTCAACATCCTGGCCGGCGAAGGCCGGCGCGTGACAGTGGCCCTGCTCATTGGCGACTGAGCGGTGCCCTGCAGGGTGGCCCTGACAAGTCGTTCGGGTTAAAATACCGGATTGTTTCCTGCCACGCCGGCCAGCCCGATCGCCGATCGGGCCACCCCGTGAAGCAGCCGGGAAGCCAACGAATCACCACCAACTTACGTCAGGGGCCCACGCAGTATGGCAGTCGTTGTCAACAAACCCATTCCCGAATTTGAAGCCCTGGCCACCGGCGGCATCAAAGTCAGCAACCAGTCCCACATCGGCCAGACCGTGGTGCTGTATTTTTACCCCAAGGACAACACCCCTGGCTGCACCACCGAAGCCATGCAGTTCCGCGACAAGTACAAAGACTTCGTGAAGGCTGGCGCCCAGGTGTTCGGCGTCTCGCGCGACAACATGAAGTCTCACGACGACTTCAAGACCAAGCTGGAACTGCCGTTCGAGCTGATTGCCGACACCGAAGAAAAGATGTGCCACATGTTCGGCGTGGTCAAGAACAAGATCATGTACGGCAAGAAGGTCAAGGGCATCGAGCGCAGCACCTTCCTGATCGGCGCCGATGGCGTGCTCAAGCAGGAATGGCGCGGCCTGAAGGTGCCGGGTCATGTGGAAGAAGTGCTCAAGGCCGTCAAAACCCTCAAAAAGGCCGCCTGACCGCTTTTTTTGTCGCAAACGGGCGCGTCATGGCGCTCGTGCATAATGGGTCCATGACATTGGGAAAACCCATCGCCATCCCCGCTCATCCTGTCTGCTGCAACCCGACAAGCCGCCCGGTTTACCTGGCGGCTTTTTGTTTTCCGGCCCCGTACTGACCCACCCAGCTGCCCATGCCACTGCCACCCGCTCCCGCCAAACGCGCCGCCCTGCTCGCCCCGGAGGCCTACACCCTCAAAGGCACCGAAGAAGCACTGGACCTGCTTCCGCCGACGGAGCCCGCACGGCGCGCACCGGTGCCGGCCACGCCCACGGTCAGCACCGAAGCCGCCTCCAAGGGCGCCAGGCGCACCCGCGCACGCAAAGCCGCCACGACCACACCGGACGTCATGGCTCCACCGGTCGCGCCAGCGCAGACGGTGACCACGCCTCCAGTGACCGCCGGGTCAGCCAGCCAGCCTGAAAAGACCCTGGCCGCGACGAGCGAGCCGCGCAAAGTCCCGCAGCGCAAAGCCAGCGTGCGCACCGGGCCCACACGCCTGTTCGTGCTCGACACCAATGTGCTGCTGCACGATCCGATGAGCCTGTTCCGCTTCGAGGAACACGACATCTTCCTGCCGATGATCGTCCTGGAAGAACTCGACGGTCACAAGAAAGGCATGACCGAGGTCGCTCGCAACGGCCGCCAGACCAGCCGCACGCTGGACGCACTGGCCGCCCAGACCGGCGGCGACATGACGCAGGGCCTCAAGCTGTCGGCCACGGGCCACAGCAGCGCCGGTGGCCTGCTGTTCTTCCAGACCGAACCCCTGGATGCCCAGTTGCCCACCAGCCTGCCGCAAGGCAAGGCCGACAACCAGATCCTGGGCGTGGTACAGGCCCTGCGGGACAAGCACCCGCAGCGCGAGGTGATCCTGGTGTCCAAGGACATCAACATGCGCGTCAAGGCCCGCGCCCTGGGCCTGTCCGCCGACGACTACCAGAACGACAAGACGCTGGACGATGGTGAACTGCTCTACTCCGGCGCCTTGGCCCTGCCGCAGGACTTCTGGACCCGCCAGAGCAAGACCATCGAAAGCTGGCAAAGCGGCAGCCACACGTTCTACCGCGTCAGCGGGCCGGCGGTGGGGCAGTTCCACATCAACCAGTTCGTCTACTTCGAGGCCCCGGGCGAACCGTCGCTGTACGCGCGCGTGACCGAAATCCGCGACAAGACCGCGGTACTCAAAACGCTCAAGGACTACACCCACCTGAAGAACGCCGTCTGGGGCGTGACCAGCCGCAACCGCGAGCAGAATTTCGCCCTGAACCTGCTGATGGACCCCGAGGTGGACTTCGTCACCCTGGCCGGTACGGCCGGCACCGGCAAGACGCTGATGGCCCTGGCCAGCGGCCTGACCCAGGTGCTGGACGAGCGTCGCTACACCGAAATCATCATGACCCGCGCCACCGTGAGCGTGGGCGAGGACATCGGCTTCCTGCCCGGCACCGAAGAAGAGAAGATGGGGCCCTGGATGGGCGCGCTCGACGACAACCTGGAATTCCTGGCCAAGGGCGACGGTGGCAACGCGGGCGAGTGGGGGCGCGCCGCCACCAACGAGCTCATCCGCAGCCGCATCAAGGTCAAGAGCATGAACTTCATGCGCGGCCGGACCTTCATGAACAAGTACGTCATCATCGACGAGGCGCAGAACCTGACGCCCAAGCAGATGAAGACCCTGATCACGCGTGCCGGCCCGGGCACCAAGATCATCTGCATGGGCAACCTGGCGCAGATCGACACCCCGTACCTCACCGAAGGCTCCTCGGGCCTGACCTACGCGGTCGACCGCTTCAAGGGCTGGCCGCACGGCGGTCACATCACCCTGGCGCGGGGCGAGCGCTCGCGCCTGGCAGACTACGCCAGCGAAGTGCTCTGACGAACAACGCCCCCCCAAAAAAAACCCGGCACAGCCGGGTTTCTTTTTAGGGCGACGCTGAAGAAGTCCCCGCGGATGTGATCGCCTGCTGTCGGGATGGGCTGCAAGGCGCAAAACGCAGACGGGCCGGGCGGCCCGTCGAGGCTTTGCAACGCGGCAGAACGCCCGAGAGCAGGATGAGCGCGCCGCGAAGGACTTGTTCAGCGTTGCCTTAGGGGCTCGAAAACCGTCAGAAGTCGCCGCCGCCGGCCAGACTCTCGAAGCGGGTGAGGTGGTTGAGGAAGGTCAGCTTGACGGTGCCGGTCGGGCCGTTACGCTGCTTGCCGATGATGATCTCGGCCACGCCCGGCTCTTTGGTGGTCTCGCGGTTGTAGTACTCGTCACGGTAGATGAACATGATGATGTCCGCATCCTGCTCAATGGCGCCCGATTCACGCAGGTCGCTCATCATGGGCCGCTTGTCGGTGCGCTGTTCGACCGAACGGTTGAGCTGCGACAGTGCGATCACCGGGCACTGGAGCTCCTTGGCCAGCATCTTCAGACCCCGGGAAATCTCGCCCAGTTCGGTGGCACGGTTGTCACCGCCTGCAGCACTGGACCCGCTCATGAGCTGCAGGTAGTCGACCACGATCAGGCCCAGCTTGCCACACTGGCGGGCCAGCCGGCGCGCGTTGGCGCGCAACTCGCTGGGCGTCAGCCCGGGTGTTTCATCGATGTGCAGCGACACGGTGCGAAGCTTCTCGATGGCCTCGGTCAGGCGCGGCCACTCGTCATCGGTCAGTTTGCCCGTGCGCAGGTGGCCCTGGTGGATGCGGCCGATCGAGCCCACCACCCGCACAGCCAGTTGCGAAGCACCCATTTCCATGGAGAACACGGCCACCGGCAGGCCTTCGTTGAGCGCCACGTGCTCGGCGATGTTGATGGCAAAGGCGGTCTTGCCCATCGATGGTCGTGCCGCCAGCACCACCAGGTCACCGGCCTGCAGACCCGAGGTCATGCGGTCGAGGTCGATGAAGCCGGTGGGCACGCCGGTCACGTCCATCGGGTTGTCGGCCATTTCCTGCACGCGGTCCAGCAGGTCGACCACCAGGGTGTCCATGCTCTGGAAACCCTCCTTCATGCGCGAGCCCTCTTCGCCGATCTTGAAGATCTTCTGCTCGGCCTCGTCCAGGATCTTGGCCACCGGTTTGCCCTGGGGATTGAAGGCGTTGGTGGCGATCTCGTCGCTGGCCGCCACCAGCTTGCGCAAGATGGCGCGCTCGCGCACGATTTCGGCATAGCGGCGGATGTTGGCCGCACTCGGCACGTACTGCGCCAGCGAATTGAGATAGGCCAGACCACCCGCCTCATCCGATTTGCCCAGGTTCTGCAGGTGCTCGAACACCGTCACGACGTCGGCCGGCTTGCTGGCGTTGACGAGCGTGGCGATCGCCGAATACGCCAGCCGGTGCTCGTAGCGGTAGAAGTCGCTGTCGTTGATCAGGTCGGCCACACGGTCCCAGGCACCGTTGTCCAGCAACAGACCGCCCAGCACGCTGGACTCGGCTTCGATGGAGTGCGGGGGCACCCGCAGCTGGGCTATCTGGCGGTCGGTGGTACCAAAATCGACATCATCCAGGCCGGCATCAAAGGCCGACGGGGGGGCAGAGTACAGGTCGGACATGGGGGTTTCCGGGTAAACCGGCATGGTACGCCGCAGGCGCAACGCTGTCATGGGACAAGTCTGTGGACAAACGGTGGATCGCCGGTGGGTCGTTCGGCCATCCCGTCCCGGCGCGGGCCGCGCCAACAAAAAAGCCGCCAACCCGGAGGCGGCGGCTTTCAGACACGGCACGAGGCCGGTCGGACCAGATCGATCAGGCGGTTTCGCCGAGCACGGAAACGGCCACTTCGACGGTGACGTCGGTGTGCAGGCTCACGTTGACCGTGTAGTCGCCCACGTTCTTGAGCGGGCCGTTGGGCATGCGCACCTGGGCCTTGGCGACCTTGAAGCCTTGCTTGTTGAGCTCGTCGGCCACATCGTGGTTGGTGACGGAACCGAACAGACGACCGTCCACGCCGGCCTTCTGGGACAGCTTGATGGAGGCGGCAGCGAGCTTCTCGCCCAGGGCCTGGGCTTCGGCCAGCTTGGCAGCAGCCACCTTTTCGAGCTCGGCGCGGCGGGCTTCGAATTCGGCGATGGCGGACTGGGTGGCGCGGCGGGCACGGCCGGTGGGGATCAGGAAGTTACGGGCGTAGCCGTCCTTGACCTTGACCACATCGCCCAGGGCGCCGAGGTTGACAACTTTGTCGAGCAGAATGATTTGCATGTGAGTCTCTCCCGATCAGACGCGGTGCTGGTCGCTGTAGGGCAGCATGGCCAGGAAGCGGGCGCGCTTGATGGCGGTGGTGACCTGACGCTGGTAGATGGCACGGGTGCCGGTCAGGCGAGCGGGGATGATCTTGCCGTTTTCGGCGATGAAGTCGCGCAGGACGTCAACATCCTTGTAGTCCACTTCTTCCACGTTGGCAACGGTGAAGCGGCAGAAACGCTTGCGCTTGAACAGCAGCGATTGGGTGTTGCGCTTGGGGCGCTTGTCTTTGTTGAAACGCTTGGGTGCAGCCATGATGGGCCTTTCCTATGTCTTGCTGAAACTCTGGATATGGAACACAACGCCTTTGCCGTTGCGTGCATTCGCCAGGAAACCGTGGAAGCGGCAGACCGATTCGAGCCCTTGCCGGGCCAGCGTTTCGGCCAGCGAACCAAAGGCAACAGCCTTCAGTTGCAGCTTCACCAGTCGCGGGGTGTCCAGTTCGTTCTGGGTGGACCCGTGTTCGAGCACGAGGTTGACCACCGGTACACCGGCTGGCGTGTAGCGCAGGCTCTGCGCCTGCACCACCGTGGCCGTCAGATCGAGTTGGTTGTCCGCTGGCGATGTCACGCGGCAGTTCAGGCCGCTGCGCGCTGTTCGCGGGACTCGCGCTGCTCGGGCTGCAGCTTGCGGGCCTCTTCACGCTCGACCGCCTTCATCATGCTCGAAGGACCGGTTTCGGCCTTCTTCTTCTGCACGGTCAGGTGGCGCAGCACGGCGTCGTTGAACTTGAAGGCGTGCTCGAGCTCGCCCATCACAGCCTGATCGGCCTCGATGTTGACGCACAGGTAGTGAGCCTTGGACAGCTTGTTGATCTGGTATGCCAGCTGGCGGCGACCCCAGTCTTCCACGCGGTGGATCTGACCGCCACCGGCGGTGATCATGCCCTTGTAACGCTCCAGCATGGCCGGAACCTGTTCGCTTTGGTCCGGGTGGATCAGCAAAACGATTTCGTAATGACGCATAGACTCTCCTTTTGGATGACACCGGGCCGCAGACGGCCCAGGTTTCTGATGAACAACTGCCCCCAGCGTCTGTTTGGGGTGCAGCAAGGCAAGCCCGCGATTCTAGCAAATCCGCAGCCCCAGGGCAAACCGGCCGGGCCATGGCGCCCAGCAGCCCCCCCCCAACGTGCCCCAGGCGCACTACCGGCGGTGCGGGTAGCGCACGAACTCGACCAGCGCCTGCGCCTTGGGGCTGGGCCGTCGCGTGACCAGACTGACCAGCACGATCACCGCAAACCCCACGGGCACACCGAAGACGCCGGCCGAGATGGGCAGGATGTCCCACCAGAGGGCTATCGGCTGGGTGATGCCGAAAGCTTCGCGCAGCCAGGGCTGAGTGGTCACCATGTAATACACGGTGACGCCCAGCCCGGCGACCATGCCCAGCGCGGCGGCAATGCCGTTGGCGCGCTTCCAGAAGATGCCCAGGACCAGAGCGGGAAAGAACGCCGCAGCGGCAAACGAGAACGCCGCCGACACCAGGAACAGGATGTCGGCCGGTTTCTGCGCCGCCACGTAGGCGGCCGCCAGCGCCACCACCAGCAGCAGCACCTTGGAGATGGTGACCCGCCGTGCCGTCGAGGCGTTGGGATCGATCATCTTGTAATAGAGGTCGTGCGAGAGCGCGTTGGCGATGGTCAGCAGCAGCCCGTCGGCCGTGGACAGGGCCGCCGCCAGCCCGCCGGCCGCCACCAGGCCGGTCACCACGTAGGGCAAGCCCCCGATCTCGGGCGCCGCCAGCACGACGATGTCGCCCGCAATCGTGAGCTCATTGAGCTGCAGGATGCCGTCCATGTTGATGTCCCGTATGGCCATGAGGCTGGCGTCGACCTTGTGCCAGGAAGCCACCCACTGCGGCAGCTGGTCCAGCGGCGTGCCCACCACGGTGTGGAACACCTCGTATTTGACGAGCACCGCCAGGGCGGGTGCGGTGACGTACAGCAGGAAGATGAAGAACAGCGACCAGGTGACGGAGCGGCGGGCCTCGCGCACCGTGGGCGTGGTGTAGTAGCGCATGAGGATGTGCGGCAGCGCGGCCGTACCGACCATGAGGCAGAAGACCAGGGCCAGGAAGTTGCGCCTCGAGGTGCTGAAGGCCTGCTGCGCGTCGGCATCGCCATCGGGATCACCGGCGTACTGCTGGGCGTGGGGTGCCATGCCGTTGAGGGGACGCGACTTGAGCAGGGCTTCGTCACGCGCCCGGCTCCAGGTGGTGCGCGCCGACACGACATCGCGCGGCAGGGCCGACAGGGCCTTCTCAGCCGCGGAAATGGCCGCCGACGGTGCATTGGCCTCGCGCAGGGCGGTCAGCCGCGCTTCGGCAGCCGCCTTGTCGGCCGTGAGGGCCGCCGCCGGATCGCGCAGCTTTTCGGTCAGCGTCTCGGCGCGCTGGCGGTACAGCTCGCGCACCTGCAGTTCCTTGGGGTCGTGGGTGAGCAGCTTTTCCTTGGCCGTCACCTTTTCCAGCTGGAAGCCATAGACCAGCTGCGGCACGGGCGCCCCCGTCTGCTTGACGGACAGCCAGACCACAGGAATGAGGTAGGCCACGATGAGGATGATGTACTGCGCCACCTGGGTCCAGGTCACCGCCCGCATGCCGCCCAGGAAGGAACACACCAGAATGCCGCCCAGGCCCAGGAACACCCCCAGCTCGAAGGCCACCCCCGTCAGGTGCGAGGTGATCAGCCCCACGCCGTAGATTTGCGCCACCAGGTAGGTGAACGAGCAGACGATCGCCGCCCCCATGCCCAGCAACCGCGGCCAGTGGCCTCCGTAACGTTCGCCCAGAAAGTCGGGAATGGTGAATTGCCCGAACTTGCGCAGGTAGGGCGCCAGCAGCAGGGCCACCAGCACATAGCCGCCGGTCCAGCCCATGACGAAGGCCAGCCCGTTGTAACCGCTGAGGTACAGCGTGCCGGCCAGGCCGATGAAGGAGGCTGCGGACATCCAGTCGGCCCCGGTGGCCATGCCGTTGTACACCGCCGGCACACGGCGGCCGGCCACGTAGTACTCGGTGGCATCGGTGGTGCGGCTCATGATGCCGATCACCGCATACAGCGCAATGGTCGAGAGCAGGAAGATGAACCCGATCCAGACCCGCGGCAAACCCAGCTGCTCCAGGCCGGCCAGCATCAGCACGAACAGGAAGAAGGCCAGCGTGTACCAGGCGTACACGCGGTCGAGCTGGCGCTTGAAGGCCTGCCGTTCGCTCATGCGGTCATTCCTCGGGCTCCTGGACACCATGCGCCTGATCGAGGCGGTCCATGGCCCAGGCGTAGCCGGCGATGATCAGGCCATACACGAGCAAGGCGCCCTGCCCGGCCATCCAGAAACTGAACGGCCAACCCAGGAACTCGAAGTCCAGATCACGGGCGAAATACGTCACACCGAAGCTGACCCCTGCCCAGATCAGCAGCAGCACGGCCGTGAGCGCACGCGTCTTGCGCCAGTAGAGGCTGTACTGGGGGGCCACCGTTGGGCGCTCAGGGATCACGGCAGACGCCTCATGCGGCCCCCGGCGCGGGCGCCAGACCGGTTTCACGCACCAGCTGATCGGCCACGCGCGGCTCGAAACGGCGCAGGTGCGCAATGATGTCGGCGGCCTGCCCGCGCTCGCCCCGCTCGGCGTGCAGGCGTGCCAGCTGGTACCACGCAAACGGGCTCATGGGCTGCAATTCAGCGGCCTTGCGCAGGGCAGGCTCTGCCGCGTCGAGGCGCGACTGCGCCAGCCGGCACAAGCCCAGCCCGTACCAGGCGCGGTCCAGCCCCGGGGCGTGCCGCGTGGCCGTTTCGAAGGCGGCCTCGGCGGCGTCGAACCGCCCCAACTGCTGCTGAAGATAGCCCAGATTGAACCAGGCCACGGCATCGCCCGGTTGCAGCTGCACCAGCCGCTGCTGCACGTGGACGGCACCCGCCGCATCGCCGGCGACGGCCAGCACATGCGCCAGGGTGCCAAGCGCATAGGCGTGGTCGGGCCTTCGCTGCACGACACCGGTCAGCACCCGCATGGCGGCTGCCCGCCGCCCCAGCAGCAACAGCCACCACACCCGCACGCGCAGCACCCCGTCGCTCCAGGTCGACTTCACCGACACGACAACGCTCCGAGAGGCAGGCACAAGGACAGCTTGAGTGCGGTGGCACCCACCCAGGCCCAGGCCAGCAACACAAAGGCCACGATGGGGACGTGCCGGTCGAGCACCCAGCGAGGGCTGAGGCGGCGTGCCAGCCACACAAACGGCCGCCCCACAACGGCCAGCACCTGGTACACCGGGTTGCGCTCACGCGCCGCGCCACTGAGCCAGCCGACCACCCATTGGGCGATCAAGGCCAGCAAGGCAATTTCGGTGACGGCCTTGGCGGCCAGGATCAGGGTCAGCATGTGAGCGGCAGTAACTGTTGCGAGCTTACCGAATTCCGGACAACGATCTGCACGGGAACTGACTCAGGTCATACCCGCTGCGGGTTTACCCCCCTTCAAGGCGGCGCTCGGGGTGTAGCATCTTTTGATCTACACGCCCTGCGCCCCAACACCTCATAAGCCCATGCGCCCAAGCACCGATGCCCCCGTCTTTTCTCTGAACGAACACCTGCAGAAACACCCGGTATTCGGGACGCTGACGATCGATCGGCTCGAAGCGCTGGCGCAACACCTGGACCTGCAGACGGTGGCTGCCGGGCAGCAACTGGCCGACCGAGGCGCACTGGAGCAGCAGTTGTACTGGCTCATCAGCGGGACGGTGCTGCTGCTGGATACTCACGATCAGACCTTGCTCACCTTGCAGGCGGGTGAGCTGTTTGGCTGGCCGATGGGGCACGAGCTGGACATCCAGTCGGCCCGCGCCGGCACCGATGCACGGGTGGCGCACCTCCCGGCAGCCCTGGCCGACGAGCTGCGTCAAGCCTCGGCCGCCCTGGCTTATCGCCTGGGGACCGGGGGCATGGGTACCCCGGGCGCACGGCGCACGGCAGCGCCTGTCGGTGGCGAGGCCGACCAGGCGCTCAACCTGATGACCACACCCGTCAGGGCCTTGATCAAGCGGCCCCCGATCACCCTGCCGCCGCAGACCAGCATCCAGGCGGCGGCCCAGCTCATGAGCGAGCAGCGGGTGTCGTCGGTGCTCATCGTCGAGCAGGACCACCTGTTCGGCGTGGTGACCGATCGCGACCTGCGCAACCGCGTCATCGCGGTCGGCCTGGACACCGCCCGCCCGGTGGCCGACATCGCCACCCTGGCGCCGATGACCATCGATGTCGGCAACCCGGCCTTCGATGCCCTGCTGCTGATGGCGCGCCACAACATCCACCATGTGCCGGTACTCGACGGGCAGCGTATCGTCGGCATGATCACCGCCACCGACCTGACCGAGCAACACAGCACCTCGGCGGTGTACCTGGCTGGCGACATCTACAAGCAGAGCACGGTCGAGGGCCTGCAGGCGGCCAGCCGTAAAGTGCCGCGCCTGCAGCGCGGCCTGGCCGCCGCCGAGGCCAGCGCCTACAACACCGGTCACATCGTGACGGCTATCACCGACGCCATCACCACCCGGCTGCTGCAGCTGGGCGAAGCCAAACTGGGCCCGCCACCGGTGGACTATGTCTGGGTGGCCGCCGGCTCACAGGCGCGCAGCGAGCAGACCGCCAAGTCCGACCAGGACAACTGCATGGTGCTCGATGACGCCTACGACCCGGCCCAGCACGGTGCCTACTTCAAAGACCTGGCCACATTCGTGTGCGACGGACTGGACGCCTGCGGCTACATCTACTGCCCGGGGGAGATGATGGCCATGACCGACCAGTGGCGCCAGCCGCAGCGGCGCTGGGCCGAATACTTCCGGCAGTGGACCAGCACGCCAGACCCCAAGGCGCTGATGCTCACCTGTGTGTTTTTCGATCTGCGCGCCATCCACGGCCAGAGCCGCCTGATCGACGACCTGCGACGCGATGTGCTGCAACGCACCCGCGGCAACAGCCTCTTTCTCGCCCACATGGCCGGCAATGCCTTGCAGCACCAGCCACCGCTGGGTCTGTTCAAAGGCATCAGTACCATTCGCAGCGGTGAGCACAAGGGCACGATTGACCTCAAACACAGCGGTGTGGTGCCCATTGTCGATCTCGCCCGCGTCTACGCCCTGGCCGCCGGCGACAGTGCGGTCAACACGCATGAACGCCTGCTCGGGGCCGCCGCGGGCGGCGCCATCAGCGAGCAGAGCGCGCGCGACCTGCGCGACGCGCTGGAGTTTCTGGCGTTCATGCGCATCCAGCACCAGGCACGCCAGATGGCCGCTGGCGAAAAGCCCGACAACTACCTGCGACTGGAGGAGCTCTCCAACTTCGAACGCACCCAGCTCAAGGATGCGTTCGCCGTGGTGCAGTCGCTGCAGAACGTGCTCGGCCAGCGCTACCGCATGTGAACGGCACCCGCGCCGTGCGGCGGGTCAGCGCACGCCGAGCAGTTCGACCTCGAACACCAGGGTGGCGTTGGGAGGGATCACATTGCCCGCACCCCGCTCGCCGTAGGCGATGTGGCTGGGGCAGGTCAGTTTGGCCTTGCCCCCCACCTGGATGCGCTGCACCCCTTCCGTCCAGCAGGGGATCACGCGGTTGAGCGGAAACTCGATCGGCGTGCCGCGCGCATACGAACTGTCGAACACTTTGCCATCCGCAAAAGTGCCCTGGTAGTGCACCTTCACCACCTGCGTCGGTCCTGGGCTGGCGCCCTGCCCGGCCTGCAGCGAACGAAACACCAGACCACTGGCGGTGACCACCGCGCCGGGCTCTTTGGCGGCCGCCACCAGGGTGGCGTTCTGGGCGGCGACAGGGCCTGCCAGCAGGCAGGATGACAGGGTGGCCAGCAGCAGGCCGTGGCGTTTGATCAGGTCGTTCATGCGGCGCTCAAGGGTTCAGTGAAAGATTGGGGGGATTCGGTTACGGCGGCGCTGCCCACATGCGCCTGGGCGAGCGCCCAGACCTCGCGCGGCGGCAGCGGCTTGAGGCGGTGGTCGCTCCAGACCTGACGCCATTTGCGCGCACCGTGCAGGCCGTGGCGCAGGCCCAGCATGTGGCTGGCGATCGAGTACCAGTTCACGCCGTCTTCGGCATGAGCCCGCTCCATGTAGTCCACCATGGCCAGCTCAACGGCCTCGCGCGTGGGCGTGCTGCGGGTGTTGTCGCCGTAAAAGCGCGCATCCCAGTCGGCCATCAGCCAGGGGTTGTGATAAGCCTCTCGGCCGATCATGGCGCCGTCCAGGTGCTGCAGATGCCCGGCGATCTGTTCGGGCGTGGTAATGCCGCCGTTGACGGCGATCACCAGTTGCGGGAAGTCCCGCTTGAGACGGTAGACCAGGTCGTAGCGCAGTGGCGGGATCTCGCGGTTTTCTTTCGGCGAGAGCCCCTTGAGCCAGGCGTTGCGCGCATGGACGAGGAACACCCGGCAACCGCCTTCGGCCACCGTGCCGACGAAGTCGCGCACGAAGTCATAGCTCTCGATCCGGTCGATACCGATGCGGTGCTTGACCGTCACCGGCACATCCACCACATCCACCATGGCCTTGACGCAGTCGCGCACCAGCGCGGCCTCCCCCATCAGGCAGGCACCAAAGGCGCCACGCAGCACACGCTCGCTGGGGCAGCCGCAATTGAGGTTGATCTCGTCGTAGCCACGGTCCTGCCCCAGGCGGGCGCACACCGCGAGGTCGGCCGGCTCGCTGCCACCCAGTTGGAGGGCCACCGGGTGCTCCTCGTCGTTGAAGCGCAGGTGCTGGGCGGCGTTGCCATGGATCAGCGCGCCCGTGGTCAGCATCTCGGTGTAGAGCAGCGTGTGGCGCGTGAGCAACCGGTGGAAGTAGCGGCAGTGCCGGTCGGTCCAGCCCATCATGGGGGCCACCGACAAGCGCCACAGGGATGGGGGCTCGCCCCCCCCAACAGGATTCAGACCATCAGACAACATGGGGTGGATTATCCCCGCCGGTCTTGCGCGTCGCCAAAAAGACAAACAAAACCGGCGCGCCACGTGCCAGCCGCCCACAAGCTGGTGCCAGCCGCCTATATTCAAGGGTCTCGCGCACCGGGAGCCCAGGGAGTGAACTCGCACCATCGCATTCTGTCAGCCGCGCTGCTGTTCATCGCCGCGCTCACCGGCCTGTCCCTCTGGCTGGTGAACAGCAGTGTGCCGGCCAGCAGCCCCAGCCGGGTGCTGAAAGGGGGCAGCCTGCGGGTGGGTTTTGCGGTCGAGGCGCCTTATGCTTATATCGACGCGCAGGGCCGCGTCACCGGTGAAGCACCCGAAATCTTTCGTCTGATGGCTCAGCGGGCGGGCGTCGAACGCATCGACTGGATACGCCTGGACTTCGCTGCACTGCTGCCCGAGCTGCAGCTCGGCCGCATCGACGCAGTGGCCGCCGGCCTGTTCATCACCCCGGACCGGCAACAGCGGGTGGCCTTCAGCCGGCCAACCGCGCGCGTGCGATCGGCCGTCGTGGTGCGGCACGATCAGGCCGCCCTGCCCCTGCACCCGACTTTGGCCGATCTGAAACGCGCGCCAAACCTGCGCTGGGTCACCGTGCACGGCGCGGCCGAGAACAGCCTGCTGGCACAGGCCGGTGTTCCGCCCGAAAGCATCGGCACCGTTCCACAGGCTGAGCGCGGCCTGCGCGCTGTGGCACAGAGCCAGGCCGATGCGCTGGCCATCTCCGCCGTCACAGCCTGGCACCTGGTGAACAAGCAGGACGCGTCAGTGCCACTGCAGGTTCGGACCCTCTCGGATGCACCGGCCGGCTACCCGGCGTTTGCCTTCCGCCACGAGGACACCGCCCTGCGCGACGCAATGGATCAGGCGCTGCTGACCTATCTGGGCACAGACGATCACCTGGCGCTGGTCAGGCGCTTCGGCTTCACCAGCGACGAGATGCCCCCGGAACCACCTTGACCCCGACATGAGCACCACGCCGCAAGCCACTCCGCCACAGCCGCTGTCACGCCCGTTCCGCATCGCAGTGCTGGCCGTGCTGGGCTTCGGCCTCTTCATGCAGGTGCTGCTCATCGTCGGGGTCTCCATGGCCGAGCGCACCATTGATCGTGGCGTAGCCCCCTTGCAGGAGCTGCTGATGATCCAGCGCCAGGCATCGCATGCGCTGCTGCTGGTCAAGCGCGAAGATGCGCTGCAGCAGTCCGCCTGCCAGGCAGGATCACCCGACGAAAACTGTGAACTGCCGGTGTTGCTGCAAAACCTCGCAGCCGCGACCGAGCGGCTGATCGACGGCACAGGCGGCCTGGCAGGCCAGCCGGCCTCTCGCCCTCTAGAAGGCGAGGCGCGCACTGTCGCCCTGACCCTGCTCGAACGCATCCAGTCACTACAGCCCCTGGGGACACCACCGACGTGGGGTCAGAGCGACCACCTGCTGCAGCTGCAAAGGGGCCTGCTGGAGATCAACAACCAGGCCCACCACCTCGAACAGCTGGTGCTTACCCAGTTGCAAGCGGTCTTCCGCACCAAACACTGGCTGGATCTGCTGGCCGTTTTCAGCACTGGCGTGCTGATGGCGGCCACCGTGATCACGCTGTTCTGGATGTGGGCGCGCGTGCGAGACGCCTTCTCGCGCGTGCAGACCAGCGAAGCCCGCCTTCGCGCATATGCCGATGCCGTACCCGATGCAGCCTACGTGCTGGATGCAGCAGGAAAGGTGCTCGAAGTCATGGGCCGCCCGGGCGCACGCAGCGACCGCCCGACGACCATACCGGTAGGAGCGCGCCTGCAGGACCACCGCCCCCCTGATCGCGTGCAGCTCTACATGCGCACCATCCACCGCGCACTGGCCACGCGACAGGTGCAGACACTGGAGGCAGAACAGACCGATATCAGCGGCGTGCAACGCTGGTTCGAAGCGCGCGTGGCGGCCATCGAACCGCCGGACGGCCAAGCCGACACCACGCCGTCCCATGCGCCTCGCCCGGAACAGGTGATCTGGCTTTCGCGCGACGTGACCAGCCGCATCCACACCGAGCAACAGCTGCGCCAGCTCAACGAAGAGCTGGAGCAGCGGGTGGTCGAACGCACGCGCGAACTCAACGATGCAGCAGACGAACTGCGGCGCTTCAACTACACCGTCTCGCACGACCTGCGCGCCCCGCTGCGGGCGGTCGAAGCCTACACAGCCCTCGCGGTCGAAGAGGCGGGCGAGACACTCAACAGCGGCGCGCGCGACCTGCTCGAACGCGCGCGCAAATCGGCCGCCCAGCTCTCGCACATGGTGGAAAGCCTGCTGCAACTCTCGCGCATCGGCGAAATGCCACTGCAGTGCGCCTGGCTGGACATCTCGGGCATGGTCAGCGAAATCGCCACCGCGTTCTCACTGGACCAGAAGGAACGGCGCATCGAATGGACCCTCGAAGCAGGCCTGACCGCCTGGGCCGATGAACACCTGCTGCGCAGCGTGCTGCAGAACCTGATCAGCAACGCGGTCAAGTACAGCGCGCGCCGGGACCCGGCCATCATCGCCTTCGGCCAGGCCACCCAAGCCGATGGCACACAGGCCTTCTACGTGCGCGACAACGGCGCTGGCTTCGACATGGCGCAGGCCAGCCAGCTGTTCCAGCCCTTCACCCGGCTGCACGCCGCGCGCGAGTTCGCCGGCGACGGCATCGGACTGGCCACCGTGCGCCGTGTCGTGATGCGCCACGGCGGGCGCATCTGGGCGCAGGGCCAGGTGGACGCGGGTGCCACCATCTGTTTCACGCTGCCACCGCCACCGCGCGAACGCGAGTACACCAGCAGCCGCCCGGCCCCACTCTGGCCCGACATCGAGACCTGAGTCGGACCGGACAGGCGAAAAAAAGCCCCGCCGAAGCAGGGCCATTGGCATGCAATCTACCCCTGCAGGGCACCGCGGATCCGGCTTGGCCGGTCCGCCAGCGCCGCCCCCTTGAGGGGGTGACGCGTCCGAAGGTGCGGACGCGGCGCAGGGGTGGACAGTTTCATCCCATGTGCAGACCGCCGTTGACCGAGAAGTCCGCGCCGGTGGCGTAGCCGCCCTCTTCGCTGGCCAGCCAGGCGATGATGGAAGCGATCTCGCTGGGCTTGCCCAGGCGCTTGACCGGCACCGTGGCGACGATCTTCTCCAGCACGTCGGGGCGAATGGCGTTGACCATGTCGGTGCCGATGTAGCCCGGGCTCACGGTGTTGACCGTCACGCCCTTGGTGGCCAGCTCCTGCGCGAGGGCCATCGAGAACCCGTGCATGCCGGCCTTTGCGGCCGAGTAGTTGGTCTGGCCGGCCTGTCCCTTCTCGCCGTTGACCGAACTGATGTTGATGATGCGGCCCCAGCCCTTTTCCACCATGTCGCCCACAACCTGCTTGGTCACGTTGAACATGGAGTCCAGGTTGGTGTTCATCACCGCGTCCCAGTCCTCGCGCGACATCTTCAGGAACATGCGGTCCTTGGTGATCCCGGCGTTGTTGACCAGCACATCGATGGTGCCGTGCTCGGCCTTGGCCTTGGTGAAGGCTTCAACGGTGGAGTCCCAGTCGCCGACGTTGCCCACAGAGGCGTAGAAGGTGTAGCCCAGCGCCTTCTGCTCATCGAGCCATTTGTTGAAGTCCCGCGTCGGGCCGCAACCGGCGATGACCTTGAACCCCTCCTGGTGCAGGCGCTGGCAGATGGCGGTACCGATGCCGCCCATGCCGCCGGTGACGTAAGCTACTTTTTGAGTCATGTTGTGTGCTCCTCTTGGTGGTGCCGATATGGCAGAAAAAATCAATCGAACGACGTGTCTTTGAAAGCGGTGCGGTGGAGCCGGCTTCGCCGGGCCACTCGCACCGCCCCCTGGAGGGGGTGACGCCGCAGGCGGCGCGGGGGGAGGCGCAAATTCAACGCTCCACGGCCAGGGAAACACCCATGCCGCCACCGATGCACAGCGCGGCCAGACCCTTCTTGGCACCGCTGCGCTGCATTTCGTGCAGCAGCGTCACCAGGATGCGACAACCCGATGCCCCGATGGGGTGACCAATGGCGATGGCGCCGCCGTTGACGTTCACCTTAGCCGGATCGATGTCCAGCGCCCGGTTGACAGCGCAGGCCTGGGCAGCGAAGGCTTCGTTGAGTTCGAACAGGTCCACATCCGACGCCTTCCAGCCCGCGCGGGCCAGGGCCTTTTGCGAAGCGGGCACCGGGCCCATGCCCATGGTGGCCGGGTCCAGGCCGCTGGTGCCGAAGGCAGCAATGCGGGCCAGCGGCGTCAGGCCCAGCGCGGCCGCCTTCTTGGCGCTCATCACCATCACGGCGGCGGCGCCGTCGTTGATGCCCGAGGCATTGCCGGCGGTCACGGTGCCCGCCTTGTCAAAGGCGGGGCGCAGACCGGCCAGCACGTCGGCGGTGGTCTTGGCGTTGATGAACTCGTCGCTGTTGAACAGCACCGGGTCACCCTTGCGCTGCGGAATGCTCACGCCGACGATCTCGTCCTTGAACTTGCCGGCGGCCTGCGCGGCGGCGGCCTTCTGCTGGCTGGCGGCGGCCAGGGCATCCTGCATTTCGCGGGTGATGCCATGCGCCTTGGCCACGTTCTCGGCCGTGATGCCCATGTGGTACTGGTTGTACACGTCCCACAGCCCGTCGACGATCATCGAGTCGACCATCTTCCACTCGCCCATGCGCTGACCATCACGGCTGCCATTGAGCACGTGCGGGCTGGCGCTCATGTTTTCCTGGCCGCCGGCAATCACGATCTCGCTGTCGCCCCAGGCAACGGCCTGCGCGGCCAGCATCACGGCCTTAAGGCCCGAGCCGCAGACGGCATTGATGGTCAGCGCCGGCGTCTCCTTGGCCAGCCCGGCCTTCATCATGGCCTGGCGGGCCGGGTTCTGGCCCACACCCGCGGCCAGCACCTGGCCCATGATGACCTCACCCACCGCATCGGCTGGCAGACCGGTGCGCGCCAGCAGTTCCTTGATGACCACGCTGCCCAGTTCGGTGGCCGGCGTCTTGGCGAGCGTGCCGCCGAACTTGCCCACGGCGGTGCGGGCGGCTGAAACGATGACGATGTCTTCCATGAAACGGTCTCCTCAGGGATCAAGAAACAAAAAAACGGCTCGGTACGGAATGTCCGAATCCAGTATGCAGCTGAACCGGTTGTACCGGGCCGCACCGCATCACCCCTTGGAAGGGTGCGGGCGCAGCTCGGCGGGGGTGACTCATGCTTTGGCCTGGACGTAACGACCTGGCGCCGGCTCGATGGCCGCGTAGGTCTTGCCCTTGCCATAGGACTTGGGTGCAGCAATTTGCTTGCCAGCCAGCGCCTTGAGCCAGGCGGCCCAGTCGGTCCACCAGCTGCCCTTGTGTTCGGTGGCACCGGCGATCCAGTCGTTCACATCGGCCGGAAACTGGCCCTCGGGACCGATCCAGTGGCTGCGCTTGCCGGCTGCGGGCGGGTTGATCACGCCGGCGATATGGCCCGAGGCCCCCATGACAAACCGCTTCTTGCCCGGGAACACCTGGGTGCTGGCGTAGGCACCGCCGATGGGCACGATGTGGTCTTCGCGCGAGCCGTAGATGTATACCGGCAGCTTGACCTTGCGGAAGTCGATCTTCTCGCCGCAGACCGTGGTCTTGCCTGGCTTGACGATGTTGTTCTCCAGGTACATGTTGCGCAGGTACCAGGCGTAGTACGGACCGGGCAGGTTGGTGGCGTCGGAGTTCCAGTACAGCAGGTCAAAGGGCGGCGGCGATTCACCCTTGAGGTAGTTGCCGACCACGTAGTTCCACACCAGATCGTTGGGCCGCAGGAAGCTGAACGTGGTGGCCAGGTCGCGTCCGGGCATGAGACCACCCTGGGCGAACTGCATCTCGCGCATCTTGACGAAGGCTTCGTCGATGAAGACGTCGAGGATGCCGGTGTCGGTGAAGTCGATCAGCGTGGTCAGGAAGGTGGCGCTGTTGACCGGCGATTGGCCACGCGCGGCCAGCACGGCCAGCGCATTGCTGAGCATGGTGCCCCCGACGCAGAAGCCCAGGGCGTTGATGGTGGGGGCCCCGGTGATGTCCTGCGTCACGCCGATGGCCTTGATCACCGCATCCTCGATGTAGTCGTCCCAGGTGGCCTGGGCCAGCGACTCGTCCGGGTTGCGCCAGCTCACCACGAAGGTACGGTGACCCTGCTCGACGCAGTAACGGATCAGTGAATTGCTGGGCTGCAGGTCGAGGATGTAGAACTTGTTGATGCACGGGGGCACCAGCAGGAACGGGCGCTCGTAAACCTTGGCCGTCAGCGGCTTGTATTCGATGAGCTGGAACAGCTCGTTCTCGAACACCACAGCGCCTTCGGTGGTGGCCACGTTCTTGCCCACCTCGAACACGCTCTCGTCCGTCATGGACACGTGGCCCTGCTTGATGTCGTGCAGCAGGTTGGCCACACCCTTGGCGATGCTCTCGCCCTGGGTCTCGATGGCTTTCTTCTGCGCTTCGGCGTTGAAGGCCAGGAAGTTGCTCGGTGCGCTGGCGTCGATCCACTGCTGCACGGCAAATCGCACGCGCGCCTTGGTCTTGGCATCACCCTCCACCGCCTCGGCCATGGCCATCAGGGTGCGGGCGTTGAGCAGGTAGGCCGCCGCCGAAAAGGCCGCCACCGGGTTGCTGGTCCAGGCCTCGCCGGCAAAGCGGCGGTCGCCCTGCGGCTTGGCGTCCAGCCCCTGGTTCCACAGACCCGCCACGTCCTTGAGGTAGGTGTTCTGGATCTCCAGCAGCTTGGCCGGGTCAAAGCTGACTTTTTGTCCCGCGGCCTGGTTGAACAGGTCGCCCAGACCGGGCAGATTGCCCACGGACGGCATGGCCATGCCGAACGGGTTGGCAGCCCCCGCCTGCGGCATGAAGGCCTTGAAGGCTGCAAAAGGATCGGCGGCACCGGGCGCGGCCTGTGCGGCCGCGCCAGGGAAGGCTTGCGCCGCCTGCGTCCACTGGCTGATGAGGTTTTGCTGGAATTGCTGTGCAGCTTCCAGCCAAGGCTGATGGGGAGTGGATTTCCCAGATGTCATGCTTGTCTCCGGTGGAATAGGCCTGCGGCTTATGATCGGGCGCCCGCCGGGCTGAGCCCGGACGTTCTGGAGTGTTGATCGAGCTGCTTCCGGCAAGCTGACAACCCGTAAACCGACTGCGCAAGGAATGCTGTGTATCTGGTGGTGATCGCTTGGCTGTACGTGGTGCTGATGATGGCGGCTGCCGAGGCGTCAAACCCGACAGGCACCGTACTCGGAGCCATTGTGACCTTCTTTTTGTACGGTTTGCTGCCGATCACACTGGTGGTTTACCTGATGAGGACGCCACAGCGCCGCAAGGCTATCAAGGCCCGCGAAGCGGCAGAGGACGCGGCACGAGCAGCCGTCCCCTCACCCGATGTGGATGCAGGCGGCCATGCGGCCGGTGCTCCCGCGGCGGACGGCGTCACGTCGGTGCGAAAAGAACCTTGACGACTGTGTGACGGTGCACCACGGCGGGGTGCCGTCGTTGCCGTAGATTTGCGTGATGCCCGCCGCTTGCAGGCGCAGGCGGGCCAGCTGCGGCAGATTCGCGTGGTATTTGCCTGCCTGGGGCAAGGCCACGAAACAGGCAGCAGCGTCGGTGTGCCACTGCACAAAAGCCGTTCGCACCTCCTCACCCACCTCGAAAGCCTGCGGCCCGATGCACGGCCCCAGCCAGGCCAGGGTGCTGGCGGACGCCGGCTGGCGGCGCAACACGTCGCCAGCGCAGGCCTCCAGCACCCCGCTGGCCAGCCCCCGCCAGCCGGCATGGGCCGCAGCAACCACGGCACCGGTCGTGTCGGTCAGAAGCACGGGCAGGCAGTCGGCCACCATGACAGTGCAAGCCACGCCGGGCTGTGTGGTGACACAGGCGTCGGCCACGGTGCCGTCCGGCGTTGATGCGTCCAGTGCCGTGACGGCCACGCCGTGCACCTGCTGCAGGAACACGGGTCGCGCGCCCAGGTGATCAGCCAAACGGGCGCGGTTGGTGGCCACCGCCACCGGATCATCGTGCACGTGGTCACCCAGGTTGAAGCTGTCGAAGGGCGCCACAGAAACGCCACCGGTGCGTGTGGTGCACAGCGCCTTCACGTGCGCGGGGGCTGGCCAGTCGGGCACCAGCCAGTCGTGGGGTGTGGTCATCAGGCTTCGTGGTCCGGACAGGCCGAGGGCTGCGCCTGCTGGAAAACCGGCAGGGCCATGCAGGCATCGAACACGGCCATGGTGCGGGGCAGACCGTCCAGCGGCGTGTTGAAACGCTGACCGTTGAAAATCTGGGGCACCAGGCAGCAATCGGCCAGGGTCGGCGTATCGCCATGACAAAAACGCCCGGCGGGCCGCTGCTGCAGCTGGCGCTCGAAGGCTTCGAGCCCGCTGCGCACCCAGTGGCGGTACCAGGTGTTCTTGGCCTCTTCGTCCACCTGCAGTTCTTTGGTCAGGTACTTGAGCACGCGCAGGTTGTTGATCGGGTGGATCTCGCAGGCGATCGACTGCGCCAGCGCGCGCACACGGGCGCGCCCCAGGGCGTCCCGCGGCAACAGCGCCGGCTCGGGCTGCACCTCGTCGAGGTATTCGATGATGGCCATCGACTGCGACAGGCGCGTGCCGTCGTCCAGTTCCAGCAGCGGCACCAGCTGGTCGGCCGACACGTCGGCAAAGCCGAGCTGGCGATGCTCGCCCTTGGCCAGGTGCACGGCCACGTAGTCATAGGGCAGGCCCTTGAGCGCCAGCGCGATGCGCACGCGGAACGAGGCCGAAGAACGGAAATAGTTGTAGAGCTTCATGGCGCACAAGGATAAAGGGGTTGCATGACAGGTCAACGGCCCAGAAGCGGTTGCAAGGCCTGCGCAACAGTGGGCACGATGCTCACCGCGTTGCTCGGGTGCGGGATGGCATCGGTGCTCCAGACAGCCCCCACACCGGCCTCGCGCAACAGCTCGACCGCCCCTGGCGCAAACAGCGCGTGCGTGACGGCCACGTCCACCGAGGCCGCGCCAGCACGCAACAGCCCCCGCGCCGCCTGGGCGGCCGTGTGGCCCGAGCTGGCCACGTCGTCCATGAGCACCACGGCACGTCCGGCCACGGGCAGGTCGGGCAGCGCGATGTCGACGTGACGGTCGCCGTGCCGAGTCTTGCGGCAGACGCCGTGTGCCCAGCCATGGCGCAGCGCCGCCTGGGCGACCCACTGCAACGACTCTTCGTCGGGGCCGATGAGCAGCACATCCTGGCGCTGGCCCGCGATCAGGTCGGCCAGCAGGGGCGCACCACTGAGCACGATGGCGTTGCGCACCGGAATGGCCTCTTCCAGCGTGGCCACGCGGTGCAGGTGCGGGTCCACCGTGATCACGGCGTCGAACAGGTCCGCCAGGAAGCCGCCGACGATGCGCTGGCTGATCGCCTCACCGGGGTTGAAGGCCATGTCCTGCCGCATGTACGCCAGGTAAGGTGTGACCAGCGTCAGGTGCTGCGCCCCCAGCGTGCGGGCGGTGCGGGCGGCCAGCAGCAACTCCACCAGTTTTTCGTTGGGCTGGTGCAGCCCGCGCCAGATCACCACCCGCGACGGCAAGTCCGCGGGTAACTGCAGACGCAGTTCGCCATCGGGGAACCGGTGGCGCCGGACCACCGCCAGCGGCAGCGCCAGGGCATTGGCCGCTCGGCGGGCGATGCCTTCTTCGTCGTCAAAACACAGCAGCATCAGAACTCCACAAAAACCTGAGGCACCTGCCCCGACTCGCCCAAGCTGTAGCCGCTGCTGCGTTCCGTGGCCTGGCGGGCAAAACCCAGATCGGCGGGATACGCCGCGTGCACACGGTACAGCGCCTGCCCCGCCCGGACGGTGTCGCCGAGTTTGGCGCACAGGTCCACACCGGCGCCCTGCACCTTGGGCGCACCGGCCAGGCGCGCGATCTGCGCGATCTGCAGGTTGTCGATGCCGGTGACCACGCCATCGACCGGCGCCACCACCTCGAACCGCAGGGCACCCAGGGCCGGGTGCTGGTGATCGAAGGACTTGCTGCCCTGGGCGCCCATGATGGCGCGCATCTGCGCCAGCGCGCGCCCCGAATCGAGGATGTCGCGCGCGATCGCAAAGCCATCGCCCCCGCGCACATCGGGACTGCACTCGATCAGCCGGCCCGCCAGGCGCAACGACTTCTGCCGCAGGTCGTTGGGTGCATCGGGGTGGCATTCGAGCACCTGCATCACGTCGCGCGCCTCCAGCACCGGGCCGATGCCGCGGCCCACCGGCTGGCGCCCGTCGGTGATGACCACCTCCAGCGACAGGTGCAGGCGCTGCGCCACGTACTCGAACAGCCGGCGCAGCTTCTGCGCTTCGGGCATGGAGCGCACCTTGGCCGTGGGGCCGATGGGAATGTCCAGCACCAGGTGGGTGGCGCCGGCCGCGATCTTCTTGGACAGGATGGACGCCACCATCTGCCCGGGCGAATCGAGCGCCAGCGGCCGCTCGACCGAGATCAGCACGTCGTCGGCCGGCGACAGGTCGGCCGTACCCCCCCAGGCCAGGCAGCCCTTGTGGGCGCGCACGATCTCGGTCAGTTGTTCGAACGGCAGTTCAACCTTGGCCAGCACTTCCATGGTGTCGGCGGTGCCGGCGGGCGAGGTGATGGCCCGCGACGAGGTCTTGGGAAACACCAGACCGTAAGCGGCCACGATGGGTACCACCAGCATCGACGTGCGGTTGCCCGGAATGCCGCCAATGCAGTGCTTGTCCACCACCAGCGGCTGCTGCCAGTCCAGCCGCCGCCCCTTGGCGACCATGGCCTCGGTGAGGAACGACACCTCTTCGCGGTCGAGTTCGCTGCGGTTGCAGGCCACCACGAAGGCGGTCAGCTCGATCTTGGAATAGCGGTGCTGCGCAATGTCGGCCACGATGGCACGGAAGTCCTCCCGCCCCAGACGCTCGCCGTTGATCTTGCGAAACAGCGCCGGAATGGACTCGGGCGGTTCGGCCTGCGACACCGAGGCCGCATGCCCGTCGGGCACGGCCAGCTGGGCAAAGGCATCCTCGGACACACCCAGCTGCTCACAACCGACGATCCGTTCATCGTCGACCACATTGAGCGTGGCCAGGATGCGCTTGCCATTGGCCCGAACCTCCACCTTTGACAGGGCCTGGAAACCCTCGGCCCGCACCACCGCGCAGTCACGGTGCAGGTAGGCCACGTTTTCACGCCAGGTGTCGATGGCCACACGCCGCAGCGTGAGCGCCAGCGCTGGCACGGGTGCTGACGCTGTGGTCGGCAGGTCGTTTGCAGTCTCCATGCAGACACGATACACCGCGGCCGGCAGCGCCGGCAACGACGGGCCTCCCTATACTGGTGCACGGCTCCCCCATACCCCTCGCCACCCGAAAGGATCGCATGCGCTACCTGTTTGCACCGCCCCCTGTGGTCTCCGTCCCTGTGCTCGACCATGCCGAGCGCTTCCCGGTTCACCGCGTTTATTGCGTCGGCCGCAACTACGAAGAGCACGCCAAGGAGATGGGCTTCACGGGTCGCGAACCGCCCTTCTTCTTTCTGAAACCGGCCGATGCCATCGTGGTGGCCGAGGCGGGCCAGACGGCCAGCATGCCCTACCCCTCGCTCACCCACAACCTGCACCACGAAATCGAACTCGTCGTGGCCATCGGCACCGGTGGCCGGAACATCGCCGCCGCCGACGCCTTCCAGCACGTCTTTGGCTATGCGGTCGGCCTGGACACGACCCGCCGCGACCTGCAGAACGACATGAAAAAACAGGGTCGCCCCTGGTGCATCGGCAAAGCCTACGACCAGTCGGCCCCCATCGGCCCCATCACCCCGGCAGCGCAAGCGGGCGACATCGGCCACGCCGCCATCTGGCTGCAAGTCAATGGCCAGGACCGCCAGCGCAGCAACGTTGCCAAGCTGATCTGGAACATTGCCGAGACCATCGAATACCTGTCACAAGCCTGGGAACTGCAAGCCGGTGACCTGATCTACACCGGCACGCCCGAGGGTGTGGCCGCCGTGGTCCGCGGCGACACACTCACCGGCGGCATCGATGGTCTGGTTGGCATTTCGGTGCAGGTGGTCTGATGATGCCGGGGCGCTGAAGCGCCCACTGCGAGACCGTGCTACACCCAAGGGTAAGACCCGTGGACGCCACCGGAGCCAGCGCGATACTCCGGACGGACAACCACCCTCGGTTCACAGGAGACAACTTCACCATGATCCCACGCAGAAAACTCCTCCAGTCCGGCGCCGCCATGGCCCTGGGCGCACCGGCCCTGGTGGGCTTTGCCCAACAAAGCGTGACCCTCAAGTTCCACACCTTCATGGCACCACAGTCCAACGTGTGGCTGAACATGCACAAAGCCTGGATGGACAAGGTCACACGCGACTCGGGCGGCCGCATCAAGTTCGAAGCCTACCCGGCCATGCAGCTGGGCGGCACCCCCGTACAGCTGTACGACCAGGCCAAGGACGGCGTGGTCGACATCGTCTGGACCCTGCCCGGCAACACCCCCGGCCGCTTCCCGCGCATCGAAGTCTTCGAGCTGCCGTTCATGATGAACAACGCCGAGGCCACCTCCAAGGCCTTCTGGGAATACACCACGACCATGGCGGCCGACGAGTTCCGCGACGTCCAGCCCCTGGCTTTGCAGGTGCACGGCCCGGGCATGTTCCACATGCGCGACAAACTCATCCGCACCGCCGAAGACCTGCGCGGCTCCAAGGTCCGCGGCCCGACACGCCAGATCACCAAGATGCTCGGTTACCTGGGCGCCACGCCGGTGGGCATGCCACTGCCGCAGATTCCCGATGCGCTCTCCAAGGGCGTGATCAATGGCTGCGTGATCCCCTGGGAGGTGGTGCCTTCGGTCAAGGTGCACGAACTCACCAAGTTCCACAGCGAGTTCGACCCGGCCGGTGGCGCGCTCTACACCACCACCTTCATCATGGCCATGAACAAGGCCAAGTACAACGCGCTGCCGCCGGACCTGCGGGCCATCATCGACAAGAACTCGGGTATCGAGACCTCGGCCTGGCTGGGCAAGACCCAGCAAGCCGGCGACGTTGCCGGTCGCGAAGCCGCCGTCAAACAGGGCAACACGATCCACACCATCCCGGCCGCCGAAGCCCAGGAATTCAAGCGCAAAGCCCGCCTGGTGGAAGTTGAATGGATGCAGGACATGGACAAGCGCGGATTCAACGGCAGAAAGCTGCTGGACACCGCCAAAGCCCTGATTGAAAAGCACGGCAAGACAGCCAGTGCCCCTACCAAGGAGGCGCCCGCCAAAAAGACCTGATCGGCACCGGCCACCACGGGCATCCAGGGACTCTGCCGAGTCCCTTTTTTGTTTGCCCCTACACTGCCACGATGCAGCGCCCACCGATCAAACACTGCCGCGAGTGCGGATCGCCCGTCACCTACCGCTTGCCCGACGACGGCGACACCAAACCCCGGGCGGTCTGCACCACTTGCCAGGCCATCCACTACGAGAACCCGCTCAACGTGGTGGGTACCGTGCCGGTGTGGGGCGCAGCGGGTGAATACGTGCTCCTGTGCAAGCGCAACATCGAGCCGCGCAAAGGCAAATGGACCCTGCCCGCGGGCTTCATGGAACTGGGTGAAACCACGGCAGAAGGCGCCGAGCGAGAAACCGACGAAGAAGCCGGCGCACAGATAGCCATGGGAGATCTGTTCACCCTGATGAACGTCGCCCGCGTCGGCCAGGTACACCTGTACTACCGTGCCCGCTTGCTGAGCGACCGCTTCAACCCCGGCCCGGAAACCATGGAGGCGCGGTTGTTCACCGAAGCCGACATCCCCTGGGACGAGATCGCGTTCCGCACCGTGCGCGAAACCCTCACCCACTACTTTTCGGACCGCCGAAAAGGCCAATTCGGTTTCCACACGCTGGACATCGACTGACCGCGCCCGACCACATCCCAGTGGCTGGAAACGAAAATGGAAAAAACCCGCTGCTCTTTCGAACAGCGGGTTTTCCGTGTAATGGCGTGGCGGGATTCCAAAGAATCACCTAAGAACTTGTTTTCATTCAAGATTCGCTATCGCAATCTTGATTTGTTCCCCGGTTTGTTCCCCGGTGCCGTCCGTGATACCAAAATTCTTCTACCGTTCCGACTAGCCGGCGCTGCAGTTTGAAAGGCAATCGCAACGTGTAGCTTCACGGCCACACATGGACCTCCACGACAGGTATGTCCGAGCACTGAAGGCCAGCGCACAGCCGCAAACAGCGAACGGTTCTCATGTCGCTGGAGATGCACCACCCTGTTGATACAGCAGCCGCTGGAAACCCACAAAGGTACTGCGGATCTGATCTGGCGGTCCGAGGTCGGTCGCGGCGTCCGCCAGTGCGTTGTTGTAGCGCAGGCGCAGCAATGGGGTCAGCTTCTCGGGCGCCAGTTCGTCCACACCCTGGGCCACGTATTGCCCCAGCACGAAATCTATGAACGCCTGCTGCTTGAAGCCATAGGTTCCAGCGGCCTTGGCCTTTGCAACAGCCGCCCGCTCCGCGCGTGTGTGGGTGGGCAGTGCAAACGCAACGTAGGCGAGCACATCGAACAGGTCGCTCTTCTCCGCGTCGATGACGCGCTGCATCTCAGCCAATGGATCTCGCCCGAACCCTTTCTCGGCCAGGGCGTCGAGCAAGCCCTTGCGCGTAGTCGGGTCGGCCCAGATGGCGCGTAGTTCGTCCTCGTTCTTGAAAAACTCGGGCAGGGCGCCGAACAGACTTTCCAGAAACTGGGCCGGCGAGAGCGGCTTGCCATCCGGCCCCCAGAACGTGGTGACCGACATGTGCTGAATCTGCCGGGCTTTCCCGTCAGCCAGCTTGATCACCAGCTTCTCTGGCCTGGGCTCAGGCAGTGGGCCTGGCCCAACTGGTGGGGGTTCGCTTTCATCACCTCCGTTGGGCCGCACTGGCCGCGGTTGAGGCGGTTCCGGCTCGATAGGCTCGCCATCCCTGTTGACGCCGACCGAAAACTGACCATCTGAAGGCGGGAGTGCCGCTTCAAAATTGACCAGGGTGTATCACGCGACTGCTGAATTTTTTGGCAGGAGCAAACGAGGTGATCACCATGGACAT
>Ga0172372_10001986_pt1 | contig 31409 bp, 22 predicted proteins | sample LakKiv5m_2_FD_114544 | JGI IMG/M metagenome (GOLD analysis project Ga0172372, IMG submission 114544) | Freshwater microbial communities from Kabuno Bay, South-Kivu, Congo - kab_092012_9.5m | ecosystem: Environmental > Aquatic > Freshwater > Lake | place: Democratic Republic of the Congo... | reverse complement strand
GGAGACCCCTCCAATTGATACGCTTGAGATCCAAGCTCCGTCATGCCGTATTCTCCACCCAAACGCAGCGTTGAGCCCAGCTTTTTTCGCCAAAAGGCCCGTCTATCCTCCTCGGTCCAGGCCTTGGGCATTCCTTTGGTACCCCCTGTTTCGATCAAGATATCCCCCAGTCCGGGCTCAAAATCAACCTGTTCACACCATTCCATCAAAGCATAAGGAATGCCCCAGGCCAACACACTTTGTCCTTGCCTTCGAGCCGCTTTCCAATCCTCCGAAAAAAGTTGGTATTCTTTGTTATAATAATTCCCTCGAATCAGTTCAGGGCTTTTCATGTAGGCATCCAGCATGGCCAGCAAGGACGACTCTCCTCGATCCAAATACGAAGGCAGCAAAGCCAAAAGATGATAGCCCGCCCAAGATCCCAAAATACTTTGCGCAAAAGCTTGGGAACGTGCCCAGACCAATTCAGGATACGCCAAAGCATGCTCGGCCCGACGCTGTACACCCCCAACCGTCCCGCTACTTCGAAAAACCTGTCGTGGTAGATAAGGCCTGCCGTGGAGTTCATGCTCCTTGAAGGCCTCTATGGGCAAAAAAACCAAATCGTCGGGGTAGCGTATGTTGGCACTGTCGGAACGGATGGCTTCAACATACCGACCAAAAAGAGGGACCTCACGTCGCTGTCGATGAAAGAGTTCCATAATGGCCGCACATTGCCGGTCGCTCCACCCCGAAACGGTGGTTGGACCCAAGACCGCATGGGATCCTTTGTTTTCCCAAAGGCTCCAAAAATCCAAGAGGTTTAGGGCATTTTGATCCACAGCAAAGACAACAAAGTAAAGCCTATAACCCTCCAAAAAAGGTATTTTTGTTGACCAGACCATGAAACGACTTTTCAACCGAACCTTGTTGCTCCTTCTAGGATTGGTCCCAGCCCTTGCCGGCTGCGATTTGCTCTTTATCCCCAAGATTTTTCCTCCGGAAATGAGCCTCGAAGAGCCCATGGACACGGTCTGGCTGCGATCCGGGGAGGATAGTCTCCATCTGGCCTTTAGGCTTTTGGACGAGGATGGGGATTTGGGACGGGATTCCGGCGACCAAACCCGGGATTTATGGCTTTTGGAGGTCCGTTACGGTTTTCCTCCTTTTGATTCCACCTACCGGGAATTTTCGGTACCGAATTTGACCCCAAAAGGGGCCAACAAAAGGGTGGACGCCCATCTGTCGCTGCGCTTGGATCCCTTTACCTTAAGGTCGGACCTTAGCGTGGATTCCTTGAAGTTGTTTGCCGTCCTGAGGGATCGTTCTGGCAACTTTAGTCCTGTTTTGGCGTTGCCTACCGTGTATTTATGGAATTCCGGCAATTAAGGTGGACTCAGCTTCTGGTTTTGGGCATGGTTACCCTGCTTCCATGGAGTCTATGGGGCCAAAGCGGGGGGCGCCATCGCTTTGAATTGGTTTCGACCAGCGGTGATCCTCTAAGCCTTTCCCAAGGAGGTTTTGCCCCGGTCTGGGGGGGTACGGGGCCTTTGAGCATTTTGGCCAATCCGGCTTTGCTGGAACCAACTTTGACACCTTCCTATGCCGCATCCTGGGTCCAAAGGCCTGGGGGCCTGGGACAAGGCGAGGTGGCATGGGTTCGACCTTCAACCCAGGAAAGTTCATGGGCTATGGCTTTGGGGGGGAGATGGAGTCGAACCGGATCTATGGCACGAACCAATCCGTTCGGTCAAGTGGAGGGGGAGCACCAGGCTGGCGAAGGTGCTCTGATGATACACGTAGCACACCGAATGAACCCACGTTGGAATTGGGGTGTCCAAGGTCGTTTGATTTCTTCCCGGTTGGGCGGTTATAGCGCATGGGGTGGTGGTCTTTCGTTGGCCTTACGCTACCAAGACCCTGACCAAAAACGTGCCGTTTCACTTTTGGTGGATGATATCCAAGTCACCTTTCGCGATTATTGGCCAGAGACATCCCCAGCCTCCTTCGTCCCTAGAAGGGTATCGCTCTTGACCACCCAGGCTTTGGCTCATCTCCCTCTACGTTGGACCTTGGGCCTTCAGCATTTGGAAAATTGGTCGCTTCGATACCGAGATCCCAACGACCCGTTCCAGACCCGTTTTTTTTCTCTCAACGGCACGGATACGCTCCAAGAATCGGTATGGGCGGGGGCAGGTCGGGAATTGCTCCTCCATCTTGTTTTGGGTTCAGAACTCAGTTTGGGCAAGTATTTACGCCTAAGGTTAGGCTACCAAGCCCTTTCAAGAGCAGAGTGGTCATTTCCTGAACGTACCGGAGGCAGCGGCTTTCGATGGGGCTTGGGTCTCGTAACACGACGCTATCGTTTAGAATTCACCTCCTTCCCTCAAACCTTTGCTGCTCAATCCACAGCCTTTTGCTTAACCATTCAACCTTAAATCCCAGCACAACCTTGCATCTCTTGTTATGAAAAACCTAATCAAAATCGCTTTACTCCTAATGCTGTGCCTGCCTTATGGGGGCCAAGCCCAAAAGCCAAATCGATCCGATAGCGGCGCCCATCCTTCTTTGGACCCATCCACCATCCGTTTGTACCAGGTCTACCTGCGGAACTTTAGTCCTGAGGGAACTATCCAAGGACTCTACCGGGGACTGGACCATATTCAAAGCATGGGCTTCAATACCCTTTGGCTTATGCCGGTACATCCGGTGGGTCAAGTCAACCGTAAGGGCACCTTCGGATCCCCTTATTCCGTCAAAGATTACCGAAAAATCAATCCCGAATTTGGGACGGAACAAGATTTCAAAGCCTTAATCCGGGAATGCCACCGGCGTGGCCTTTATGTTATCTTGGATTGGGTCGCCAACCATACCGCCTTTGATCACCCTTGGACCCAAGCCCACCCGGCTTGGTATACCCGGGATGCCCAAGGCAAAATCCTACCCCCCAATGACGATTGGACAGACGTTGCGGATCTCAATTTTGATAACGCTGAATTGAGGGAAGCGATGGTGGCCGAGATGGAATATTGGGTGAGGGAATTTCAAATCGATGGTTTTCGTTGCGACGTCGCGATGATGGTCCCTGGAGATTGGTGGACTACGTGCATCCAAAAACTAAGGCAACACCGACCCCTGTTCATGCTAGCAGAAGCGAATGGACCTGAATTTTACCGCTACGGTTTTAATTCTACGTACGGTTGGGATTTTTACCATCGACTCAAAGGGGTTTTCAAAGGTGCAAACCTTCGCGGTTTGGACTCGGCATGGAGCGCGGAAAACCAACAAGCCCAACAAGCGGCCAATGGTTGGGGTCGGGTCATGCGCTTTGTAACCAATCACGATGAAACGTCCTGGGACCAGGTTCCGGCCAAAGTCTTTGGCTCGGACCAAGCCGCCATGGCCGCCTATGTCTTGAGCCAGCAACCTGTTAGTATTCCCTTGGTTTACAACGGACAAGAGGTAGGACATCCGCTCAAACAGAATATTTTTGAACGAAGCCCTATACGGTACGATCTCAACCCCGAAATTTTAAAATTCTACCAGGACTACGGTGATCTATTCCGCAGGGAACCTGCTTATCAGAGCCCAAATTTTAGCCGACTCCGTCCGGAGGATAAGGATTGCTGGTGGTCTGTTCGAGGACAAGGGGACGATGCGATCCTCTGCGTTGTGAATACCCGCAACAAAAGTCTCCTCACCCAGGTTCCCACCCCCTATCGTCTACAATCCTACGTAAACCTGAGGGATGGCAGTACCGCTTACCTCAAAGAAGAATTCGAACTTGAGCCTTACGGTATTCGCCTCTTCAAACCTTACGGTTTAACCAAGCGTTGAATCCTAACTCGCCCACCTGCTTCGGTAAGTCGTACAACGTAGGCCCCTCTTTCCCAAGAGGAAATTTCCAAATTCAAGGAGGATTCACCCTCCATGATCTGGCGCTGTAGCATTTGACGACCCAAGGCATCGGTAATTGCAATTTCACTTCCGGTTTGCACTCCGTTGATTACCAAACGGTCTTGGACTGGATTCGGGTAAACGGACCAACGATTTTCTTCGAGACATCCAGGACATACCGAGCTAGGCAATGCATAGGTAAGGGTGTAACGAGCCACCGTATCCCAGACGCCAGCGAATGAATCGTATTCTTTGCGAATCCAGGAAGCAATTCGATTCACGTTGTTGGGCTGGTAGGTAATCAAAGCCTCTGATCCATCATCCGTAGACCAACCTTGACCCGTGATCCAGGTTTCGTTCTTTTGGCCTTCAAGGTCACCGTTGGCGTTGTAACGACGTACTTCACGGGTATCATCCATCCAAGAGCCCGTGCTGCTATCCTGCTGGGTCAAACTGTTCAAAACCCCAGCACTCCAAACCAAATTGGTCCGGCTGGTCGAAAACCACTGTCCGGCACTATCCTGTTCCTGATCCGTAAACCTCTGAAGTTGGCCCCCACTACTAAGCGGAGTACGTCGACCAAAGGGAGTCAACAGAGGTCCAGAAACCAATTGAACCAAGAAGCGGGTCGGTTCCGTTGGACCGGAAGGGCTTAAGCGATGCAGGTCCATTAAACCTTCGGGGGCAATCAAATCTTCGGCATTCACAACATACTCCCCAATGCTCTGCATCCATGAACCAAATCCCAAGTCCCATAACAAATTACCGTAGCGAAATTTGAGGGGTGACCAGGTCCCTGTTCCTTCATCCCAAAACTCTAAATCAAACGAAGTTGGTTGGCCGTTGGCATTGGCGATAATTGCCGTCGCCCGCAATGAGGGCTCCCACAGCCCCAAATCTGCATTGTAGGTCCGGTACACGAAGCCCGTTATCGCCGTACCCATGTAGGTAAAGGCCAACGAATCTCCCATGCTAAGAACCAGGTTACCGCTCCCATCATCGTCCATGTATCGAACGGAGGTGCAATTCCCGCGACTATCAACGGGCTGCATAAGTCGAAAGGTCTCGACCGTGGTGGGTAAATTTTCAAAAAACGAAACCTGCAGCAATTGTCCTTGAGGCGTATAGGACATTAAGGCTTGGCCTACCTGAAAGGAAGGCAGTGGAGGACTGGGAGGGATCCACAAACGTGCTTGGGTTAATTTGCCAGCGCTGTTCCGTATCAAGCGGTACGAGAAGGTTGCTTGAAAGCCACCGGAACCATCGTATTCCTCCATCAACACCGAGTCCGGGTTGGCAGCCGCCGCAATGCGCCCGTTCACAACAGCCAAACGAGATACACGGTCGGCCATGGCATGACCGTAGATATTTTGGCCTGGCCTGTAGCTGCGATGGTTTTCCTGAACCCTGGCTCTCACCTTGGACCAAGGATGGCCAGTTTCACCCGAATCAGGTCCGGCATACAGGGCCAGGGAACTTCCCAACATGGTCGAAACCAGGGTTAAACCCCAAAAAGGGGAACTAATTCTTGAAAACAAAGCGTTCATGGATTGGATTTTGGAGTTTTAGGCGTTAAGGTAATTACTCTCGGCAAAATTACATGGCCTCCTTCCCTATTTTTGAGCCTGCATGATAAATTTCCTATCCATTCTTTGGAATCCTGAGCCCGAATTGTTTCCTGGCGTTTTGCCAATTCGATGGTACGGTTTATTGTTCATGTCCGGTTTCGTCTTTGGGTATTATATCCTCCAAAAAATCCTGGTACGCCATGGCAAGCCTCCCCAAATTTTGGATGACTTGGCCCTCTACGTAGGCATCGGCACCATCGTAGGTGCACGCTTAGGGCATTGCCTCTTTTACGAGCCCGTTTATTACCTCAGCCACCCCTTGGAAATCCTCAAAATCTGGCAAGGTGGCTTGGCCAGCCACGGTGCGGCTTTGTGTATTCCCTTGGCGGTATGGCTCTTTGCTCGCAAAAACCTCCAAATAGGTTTTTTGTGGTTGTTGGATCGGCTGGTCGTCGTTGTCGCCCTGGCGGGCTCCCTTATACGCTTGGGCAATTTATTCAATTCCGAAATCGTGGGTGAACCTACCGACCTGCCCTGGGGATTTATCTTTGAACGATTGGGCGAAAACTTCCCTAGGCATCCCAGCCAACTCTACGAATCGGTTTATTATTTGCTGTGTTTTGTTTTTTTGCTCCGTACCGAAAAATCGTCCAAACTTGCGGAACGACCCGGAGGACTCTTGGGCCTGTTTTTGGTTTTGATCTTTGGTTTTCGGTTTTTGATTGAATTCTTGAAAGCAAATCAAGTGATGTTCGAGGCACAAATGGCCTTGAACATGGGGCAGTGGTTGTCAATACCCGCCATACTCATCGGATTGGCCTTGATTCAAGGTCGTTTCCCCGGCCAAGCAAGGAACTGACCTTCAATCTCTTGACAAGGTCTCCAGTGCAGGATGACCTTCTTCCATCAAGGCCTTGGTCTGGTACAACAAGGGTGCCCAATAATCATCTCCAGAAGGGAGAGTAACCCGAGTTTGATACGTCTTCAGCATGGCTTGAAGAGGCAAGCCCGGTTGGCCCTTCCGAAAGGAAAGACCTCGGTTGGCCGTTAACCACTCGACCGCTAAAATCTGAAACAAATTATCCAACATGGGTCCCAAACGGTTCGCCGCATTGGCACCCATGCTAACATGATCCTCTTGGCCATTCGATGAAGGAATAGAATCCGTAACACAAGGTGTCGCTAATTGCTTGTTGTGCGATACCAAAGCGGCAGCGGTGTATTGAGGTATCATAAGGCCGGATTCCAAACCGGATTGGCCCGTCAAAAAAGGCGGTAAACCCCGTGTTCCAGCGATGAGCTGGTAGGTTCTTCGTTCCGAAATAGAACCCCATTCGGCAATGGCCAAAGCGGCATGATCCATCGCCATAGACAAGACCTGGCCGTGAAAATTACCCCCGCTCAACACCCTTCCGCTGCGATGATCCACCAAGGGATTATCCGTGACGGAATCCGCCTCAATTTCCAAAATGCGGGCCCATGCCTCCAGAACCTCCTGGGAGGTGCCGTGAACTTGGGGAATGCACCGAAAGGCATAGGGATCTTGAACCGCTGGTCGGGGTAATTCGGCCAATTCGCTTCCCTTCATCAGTTTCAGCAGGCATTGAGCGGTTTGGATGGCTCCCTTATGGGGTCGGACCTGGTGCAGCAACGGATCCAAGGGCTGTTGGGATGCCAAGAAAACTTCGGAGGACAAGGCAGCGCAGGTATTCGCCCATTGAGATGCTAGGACCGAACGTCGGTAAGCTGCGATGGCGGTGGCCAGCATGTATTGGGTGCCGTTCAAAAGGGCCAGGCCTTCCTTTGCCTGAAGTGTTAACGGTTGCCGCCCCATTTGACGGAGGGCTTCCATTGAACTGCACGTTTGGTTTTCCTTGGAGCATTCGCCCAAACCCAACAATGGCAAAACAAGGTGGGCCAAGGGCGCTAAATCCCCTGAGGCCCCCAAGGAACCACGGGTCGGAACCACCGGCAACCATCCCTCGTTATAAAAATCCAGCAACGCTTGAACCGTCTCCACGCCAACTCCCGAATAACCAAAAGCCAGGGAATGTACTTTGAGACCGAGCATGAGTCGCACGACTTCGGGCTCTGCCGCAGGACCGCAACCACAAGCATGGGACAAAACCAAATTTCGCTGCAAAGTTTGCAACCCGTCATCGGGAATACGGGTATCGCAGAGGGCCCCAAAACCGGTATTAATACCGTACCAGGCCTGGTCATTGCGGCTTAAAGCATGATCCAAAAATGCGCGGTTTTCGGCGATCAAATTCCAACGATCATCATCCAAACCCAAGCGGACCTTGCCCGAACCGACCATAGCCCAATCCTGCAATCCCATACCGGGTCTCAGCATCATAAAGGGTCGATCCTTTTGGGTAATTGGGGCATCCATCATGGCCAAAGACAAGGGGGGTTATTGACTCAAAAAATTAGCGACATCGCTTACCGCCAATCGATGGCGTTCCTGGTGAAAAGGTGACTGCAAGGTCACTTCTTTTTGACTCCATTCCCTTTCGCCGAAGACCACCAACCAGGCTGCTTCGGACCGCAGAGCATGTTCGGTGGCTTTTTTGTACTTGCCGCTCAAAGGAAACCAATCGGCCGCCAAGCCTTGGGCCCGCCAAGCCAAAACCCACGATTGGGCCTCCCTCTCCATGGTAGAATCGGAGGCATAACACATCAAATCCAAACCTCTTAAATCGTTTTGATCCCATAAGCCCAGGCGCTCCATGCCCTCCAAAAGCCTTTCGGCACCAAAACTGATGCCCATGCCTTTCCATTCGGGATACCCAAACATGGCCGTCAAACCGCTGTACAAACCCCCACCGCCCAAAGATCCCAAACCCAATTCAGGGGCAACCACCTCCACCACCAGACCGGTATAATAGTCGATTCCCCTGGCCAAACAAGGATCGAAACGAAGGACAGCACTTCTCAAACCTTGCTGTTGGTCAAAAAAACGGAGAACCTCTTCGGTAGAGGACAAAGCACTTTGGGCCTCCAAAGCGGCGGGTTCATCAGAAGCAACCTCCCCCAATACCTGAGCCCACCAACCTTGAAAATCCTTCCAGGTCATCCCGGATTCCGACGGCTTTCCTTGGGATACAAGGTTCCTAAAGAGTTGTAACCTATCCCGGTCAAATCCCAAAGCCAAAATTTCTTCTTGGACCAGGTCCCAACCTTGTTTGTCCAATTTGTCCAACAACATGCCCAAGCGAGCAACTTGGCCGGGGACCCTTCCCCATACCGCCAAAAGGTTCAAAAAACGACGATCATTCACCCGAATTTGATAGTTCTTGAAACCCAATTGGTCCAAAACTTCCCGATACAATCCCAACAACTCCGCTTGATGGAATGTGGTAATTTCCGGGGCTACGATATCCGCATCGCATTGAATAAATTCACGGAAACGGCCTTTTTGGGGGCGATCGGCTCTCCAAACCGGCTGAATTTGGTAGCGTTTGAACGGAAAACTCAGTTTGGAATGGTTGGCTGCCACATAGCGAGCCAAGGGGATGGTCAAATCGTATCGAAGGGCCTTCTCGCAGAGCAATGGCAGCAAGGCTCTGGGGGTTTCTCGCAGTTGATTCCAATCATCGGAAGGAACAGCCTCGGTGAATGCGCCCGAATTGAGGACATTAAAAATGAGACGATCGCCTTCTTCCCCGTATTTGCCGTGCAGTGTGGACCATTGTTCCATGGCGGGCGTTTCGAGGGGGCCGTACCCACAACGCAAAAAAGCAGCCTCAATGAGACTGAACAAGGCTTTTCGCCTACGCATTTGGGATGCCCCGAAATCACGGGTTCCCCGAACAGGGGATGCAGATCTGGGTTCCATGGACCCTAAAATAGACCTAGACCGTGGAGGATTTGATCCTCTTCTGGATATCGTCCACGAAGCCCCGGAAACGTCGGTCGGTTTCCATCAAATCCTCGACCGTCTGGCAGGAGTGAATGACGGTGGAATGATCGCGGCCACCGAAATACTCGCCGATGGCCTTGAGGCTGTATTTGGTCATCTTCTTGGCGAAATACATGGAAATTTGACGAGCCTGCACCACTTCGCGCTTGCGCGTGCTTGCTCGAAGCAAATCCACAGGAAGATCAAAATATTCGCAGACCATGGTCTGTATGGAATCAATCGAAATTTCGGTTTGGGTGTGCCGGGTAAAATTCTTGATGACATTCCTGGCCAATTCCAAATCCGCCTGACGATGGCTTAGGGTGGTATAGGCCATGAGGGAGGTCAGCGCCCCCTCCAATTCACGGATGTTGTGATGGATATTGTGGGCAATAAATTCCACCACCTCGGCAGGCAGGTCAATACCATCGGCGTACATTTTGCTCTGCAAAATGGCCAAACGGGTTTCGTAATCCGGGGCTTGCAAATCGGTGGACAATCCCCATTTGAATCGGGATAGCAAACGGTCCTCCATGCCTCGAAGATCTTTGGGGGGACGATCGCTCGTCAAAATCAATTGCTTACCGTTTTGGTGAAGATGATTGAAAATATGAAAAAAGACATCCTGGGTCTTCTCTTTGTTGGCCAGGTTATGGACATCATCCAAGATCAGCACGTCCATCATTTGGTAAAAATGGACAAAATCGTTCGCCGACTGGTTTTTGAGAGCATCGACGAACTGCTGAGTGAATTTCTCGGCCCCAACATAGAGCACGGTCTTGGTTGGAAACAGCTGACGAACTTGGTTGCCGATGGCCTGGGCCAAATGGGTTTTCCCTAAGCCCGTGGAGCCGTAAAGCATCAACGGATTAAACGAAGTAGCACCGGGCTTTGCTGCCACCGCCAAGCCCGCTGAACGTGCCAGGCGGTTGCAGTCCCCTTCCACAAAAGAATCAAAACGATACCGTGGATTCAATTGGGATTCGACCTGGACTTTTTTGAGACCGGGGATCACAAAAGGGTTCTTGATCGTTTGCCCTAAATTAACGGGCATGGTGACCTCGGCACCGGCATGCTTGACCGATCCCCCCGGCATTTGAATCGTATAGGGTCGGGCTTCTCCGGCCTTGTTTTCCATCACCACCGCATATTCCAAACGACCGTTGGAGCCCAAGGCCCGTTTGATGGTTTTGTGGAGCAGGTTAACGTAATGTTCCTCCAACCATTCGTAAAAAAATTGGGAAGGAACCTGTATCGTCAAAACATCCCCGGACAATTTGCTGGGAATGACCGGTTCAAACCAAGTCTTGAAGCTTTGAAGGCTGATATTGTCCCGAATGATTTCGAGGCATTCGGCCCATACCAGTTCTGCTGTTTTGTTTTCTTTCTCCGCCATATTTCGCTTCGTGTGATGTCGCGCAAAGGTTGTACGAATTTCTTAAATCCTGCCTCTATTTCAAAACCCTTTGGACCAAAAAAAAGGTCGAATAACCTAAATACTTGAATACGAAGAGAAAATTTTGGGGATTGCCGTGTAAAAAAAAAGTGGCTAAAAAACTTGCTTTTTACAAATTGTTTATATGATTCTGAATTTCAGTATATTAATTAAACGTTAACGATTATACTCTCGTTTAAAAGACGGACGGCCTTTTCCCCCATTCCGTGGGCCGGCATAGGCAGGTCGATCGTTGTTCCTTCCCCCTTGATGTGCCGTGACCTTGATTGCCCTACCACGAAAACGAGCTCCATCAAAAGTGGACTTTAACTGGTCCAAAGCTTCTTGTTCGGCCTCCACGGTGGTCCAGGAGTCTCCCAAAATTATTTTGCCCAAATCAGCCTTCTGCAGGCCCGAATGGTCCAATAAAAACTGCAACATGCTGGCTTTGTAAAAACCATCCCGGGTTCCCAAATTGACCTGCATCCCCGGCAACTCCTCCCGGTCCGAACGGCTACGTGCAGCAGGGGCATCCCCCGACCCGGCACGACCCTGAAGATCGGCATCGTTTTGGAGAGCATAATAGCGGAATAGCCGCTCAAATTCCATCCAAACCAGCTTTTGAATCAAGGTATCCCGGTCCATACCGTCCAGCATCGGTTGTAAACTTTGGAGTAGATCTCCAATACGGTCCATGCGGGGTTCAGCAGCAGCAATTTTCCCAAAGAAGTGGCGCAACTTAACTTCAGCAATGGCCGAACCCGAGGGGATGGTCCCCACCTGAAAGCGGACCTTGGCCTGCTTCTCAATTTGCTTCAAGCGGAAGGTGTCTTTGGGTCCGAGAATCACCATCGAAACACCGGCCTTGCCAGCACGCGCTGTTCGTCCACTGCGGTGGGTATAGACTTCCGAGTCTTCTGGAATGGAATAATGCACAACATGGGTAATGTCCCGGACGTCAATACCTCTGGCCGCTACATCGGTAGCCACCATCAGTTGAAGTGAGCGTTCCCGAAAACGCGCCATCACTTTGTCCCGCTGGGCTTGGGAAAGATCCCCGTGGAGGGCTTCCAAATCGTAGCCCTCGCGAATCAGTTTTTCGGTTAATTCCTGGGCTTCGGCCTTGGTGCGGGTGAAAACGATCCCGTACATTTCGGGATGGGCATCAATTAGGCGCTTGAGGGCTTCGTATTTGCGGGCAAAGGGGACTTGGTAGGACCAGTGCTCCAAACGTGACGGAGCAGCCGATTCCGAATCCGAACGCAGGGTCTGGGGGTCCTTGAGAAAGCGATCCGCCATCTTTTTGATTTCGGACGGCATCGTGGCCGAAAACAACCAGGTCCTGCGGCGACTGGCCGCATGGGTCAGGATATAATCAAGGTCATCGCGGAAGCCCATATCCAACATTTCGTCCGCTTCGTCCAAAACCAAGGTCTGTACAGCGCTCAAATCCAAAGCTTTGCGTTCCATGAGGTCCATAAGACGACCAGGAGTCGCCACCACGACCTGAACCCCCGATCGAAGTCGGCTAATTTGCGCTTGTATTCCGGCACCACCATAGACCGCCAAAATGCGCACCCCGTCGGTTCGAGCGGCAAATTTTTCGAGATCGGAGGTAATTTGAACACAGAGTTCTCGGGTTGGACTTAGGACCAAGGCCTGAATACCACGGTTTTGTAAATCCAAATGTTGCAAAAGGGGCAAGCCAAAAGCGGCGGTTTTGCCGGAACCGGTCTGGGCTAAGCCAAACAAGTCGTGGTCACCCGAAAGAAGTAGTGGGATAGTCTGGGCCTGGATAGGCGTGGGCTGCTCAAAGCCGAGGTCCTGGACTCCGAGCAACAAATCCGGATCAAGGCCCAGGTCGGCAAAGCCCGGTCGATTTTCATTCATGAGGGGCCAAAGGTACGCTAATATTGCAGGGTGAAAGCCCTGGTCATTGCAGTAGATGGTTTTGCCTCTTGCGGCAAAAGCACGTTAGCTCGGGATTTGGCCCTGGCCCTGGGTTACCGGTACATCGATTCAGGAGCCATGTACCGAGCGGTAACCTACCTCATGTTAAAGGAGGACCTCCCTCCCGTCGAGTCCCCGGAATTGGAACGCCTCTTGGGCCAATTGGACCTGCAATTCCGTAGCCATAATGGCGTTAATCAGCTGTTGGTCAATCGTCTAGAATTAACAACCGAGCTTCGGTCCAAGGCGGTCAACACCGCGGTTAGTCCTGTATCGACCCTGCCCAGCGTACGATTGGCCATGGTCGCCCTGCAACGGAGCTACGATGATGGTCACGGCCTCACCATGGATGGCCGCGATATTGGAACCCATGTTTTCCCCGAGGCGGATCTCAAATTTTTTGTATGTGCCAGACCGGAAATTCGGGCTGCACGAAGGCAGGCTGAACTCCTGGCCGCCGGTGATTCAAGCTGGACTTTTGAGGAAATCCTTCAGAACCAAGCCGAAAGGGACTTCATGGATTCCAATCGGGAATTTGCACCTTTGCGCCGGGCCGATGACGCTATTGATTTAGACAACAGTGATTTAAGTCGCCAAGAGCAACTGACCTGGGCACTCGAATGGGTTCAGCGCAAGCAAGGCCTCTAGCCTTTGCGCTTACGGTCGTGCTCTTTGAGGTGAATTTTTCGCATCCGCATGGATTTGGGGGTTATTTCAATCCATTCGTCTTCTTGGATATACTCCATCGCTTCCTCCAACGAAAACCGCTTGGGCGGAGCTATCCGGGTGTTGTCATCCTTACCCGCCGCACGCATATTGGTGAGCTGCTTACCTTTGACCAAATTCACCACCAAATCACCGGGTCGAATATGTTCGCCGACGACCATGCCTTCGTATAGGTTTTCCCCGGATTCCACAAAAAATACCCCCCTATCTTGCAATTTATCCAAACTGTACGCGGTCGCTGGACCTGTTTCCATGGAAACCAAAGACCCGTTAATGCGTCCTGGAATGACCCCTTTCCAGGGCCTAAATTCCAAAAACCGATGGGCTGAAATCGCTTCACCCTGGGAAAGGGTGAGCATTTGGGAGCGTAAACCCATCAAAGCGCGGGCCGGTAATTCAAATTCCAAATGGATCCAGTCCCCTTTGGGCTCCATAACCATCATTTCTCCCCTTCGCATGGTCACCACCTCAATAATTTTACCTGAAAACTCCTCGGGAACATCCACCACCAATTGCTCAAAGGGCTCATGCTTGGCTCCGTCCACTTGGCGAATGACCACCGTAGGTTGCCCCACTTGCAATTCGTAACCCTCGCGGCGCATTGTTTCAATCAAAATCGACAAGTGAAGGATGCCCCGTCCGTAGACCAGATACGAATCCGGCGATTCCGTATCCTCGACCCTTAGGGCAAGGTTTTTTTCGGTTTCTTTGTACAGCCTGTCTCTCAAATGCCTGGAGGTAACCATTTTGCCTTCTTGTCCAAAAAACGGCGAGTTGTTGATGGTAAAAAGCATACTCAAGGTTGGCTCATCCACTTTGATGGCCGGTAAGGCTTCGGGGGCCTCCACATCGCAAAGGGTATCTCCGATTTGAAAATCTTCCAAACCGACGACCGCACAAAGGTCACCGGCTTCTACCCGTTCCACCTTGCGGCGGCCCAAGCCCTCAAAAACGTAGAGCTCCTTGACTTTTCCGCGCTTGCTTTGGCCCTCAGCCGTCAACAAGACCAGGGATTGCCCTTCCCGAATAGCACCACGGTGTACCCTACCGATGGCAATACGGCCGACAAATGATGAATAATCCAACGAGGTAATCTGCATTTGCAAAGTCCCTGGGCGAGGCTGTGGCGCAGGAACATGGGCAAGAATGGCGTCCATCAGGGGCGCAAAATCCTGGCCAACTTCCTTCCAATCGTTCCCCATCCAACCTTGCTTGGATGAACCGTACACCGTCGGGAAATCCAGCTGCTGTTCGTTGGCCCCCAAGTTAAAAAAGAGCTCAAAAACCGCGTCGTGGACTTCATCGGGGCGACAATTTTCCTTGTCCACCTTGTTAATTACCACAATGGGATGCAATCCCAGTTCCAAGGCCTTACTAAGCACAAAACGGGTTTGGGGCATAGGACCCTCAAAAGCATCCACCAGCAACAGGACCCCATCCGCCATTTTGAGGACCCGTTCGACTTCACCCCCAAAATCGGAGTGACCAGGGGTATCGATGATATTGATTTTGACACCTTTGTATTCTACAGAGACGTTTTTAGAAAAAATGGTGATCCCCCTTTCCCTTTCCAAATCGTTGTTGTCCAATACCAATTCCCCCACTTCTTGGTGTGGTTTGAATAAACGAGTGAATTGCATGATTTTGTCAACCATGGTGGTTTTGCCATGGTCAACGTGAGCGATGATGGCGATGTTGCGTAAAGCGGCGTCTTGGGGATGGGTCATAAAAGTTCAAGCCTTAAAGGCGCCGCAAATGTAGCATTCTATTCCTCTTTCCTTATATTTGCGCCACGTTAAGCATTGCTTAATCCGGTTCGGTAGTTCAGTTGGTTAGAATACATGCCTGTCACGCATGGGGTCGCGGGTTCGAGTCCCGTCCGGACCGCTCAAGCCCCGCCTCCCCGAGGTGGGGTTTTTGCTTTTAGGGGATTAGGTTCAGGCCAAGGCACTTCCTTCAACGTCCCCATCCAACGATCCCATACCAAAAAATACAAACCATAATTCCCCACGAAGCGGGCATGGTGTACGTTGTGGTGCCTGGACGTATTGACCCAAGAGCCCCAACGAGACCGGGCAAATTTTGCTGAATACAACTCAAAGCCCAAATGCCCATAGACATTGTAGGCAATCATGAACAAAAAGAAGATCAGGATATGCGACTTGTGCAGTGGTAAACCCCAAACAAAAAGGGGCAGGATACCGACCTCCACCAAGGCCTCCCAGGGATGAAAAGCATAGGCCGCCCAGGGCGAAGGATTGGTGGAACGATGATGGATTTGGTGAACCCTACGGTAAAAAAAGGGTTGATGCATTAGCCGGTGAGCCCAGTAAAAGTAGGTATCGTGCAAAAACAAAAGAACCGGAAACATCGCAGCGTAATACCACCAACCCCGTTGATCCGGTTTTTCCATCAACTGCGACAAGTTTCGAAGTTTGGGATGGTAAAGGACCGCAGTGACGACCCCTGCAAAAATCAAAATAGTTCCAAAAGAATAAAATATCTCGCGTCTTAAATCGGCCGAACTCGGGTATCGTGCTTGAATTTTTCGATGAAGCCATGCCGAACGCTTCCACCAATAAAAAATTAAGTAGGCAAAACCCGCCAAGAGGAGATAACGCCCCCCTATTCGTCCCAAAACCAAGGGCAAAGCCTCCCACCAAGGATACGTTTGTCCCACGCCTAACCGAATTTATCGGTTACTATCCAAAAAGACCCTTAATCCTTGAGGCGCAAGATTGCGTCCTTGGCTTAGCAATTCAACCGTATAGAGACCGCCGGAAACGGGACCGGGGTTTAAAATGTATGACCATCCATGGAGTTCACCCGAATCCCAGGATTGTCGAACAACAACCCGACCTGTTGGGTCGCGGAGGATCCAGGTCCACGTGTCGGGATGACCTTGCGTTTTGTAGGCCTTGAGCATTTCGGGGTCCAAATCAACCCTAAAAAAATCGCAGGCTGGATTGGGCCAAATTTTCATGGACCAGGCTTCGGTTGCTTGCCTGGCTCGCCAAGGGGCTGGCAATCGCAAACCTGCTTGAGGTAATGGCTGACCCCATGAATCGGCCCATTCCGAACCAGGACCGGTTTCCCAGTTCCACGAAGTCCACAGGCCTTGGGGTCGATGATAAATTTTCATGACCGGCATTCCCTCGACAACGTGCAGGCCCTGAGGATCGTTCCATGCCAACCGTAGTCTTCCGTTAGTCCATGCCACGACCGGATCTTGGTTACCCAACAAAAATTGCACCCGCGGTTCTCCCAAGAATTCCGGCCAATTCAAATCCAAAGACAAGGCACCCACCGAACCGGTATAGGTAGAATACACATCGGTAACTATATCCAAACCTTCCTTCGTTCCAAGAGATTCCCCAAGGGACGAAGTCGTTTGCTCCAGGGGCATGGTGCTGGATCCCCATCGGGCTGCCCCCGGGATCAATGAACCGTTGACATCCCCGTAACACAAGCCTTGAAAATTCCTGGACAAGGCCGAACCATTCAAATTCAAAATAGCGGTATCAAAAACCCAATCTCCTGACGGAAACGAAGCAATAACGTTGGCGTAACGGCGGCTAATCACCAAGGCATCCGAGGCATTGACGGTTCCGGAAGCATTAACATCGGCGGCCTTGAGGCGTAATCCGCTGAGGGGTTGGGTATTGGAAAAATGCAAATTCGCCAAAAGCGCATCGGTGGCATTGACCCCACCCCATGTCCGTCCGGTTTGCAATGCCAAGGTTTTGGTTCCGTTGGTGTAACCGCCAAGGCTGTAGGAACCTTGCGCATTGGTGATGGCCAACCCTTCCTGAACCAAAGCAGGATACGATAGCAAACGTACGGTCACCGAGGATAATGGCGTTGATGCCGCGTTGTTGTAGGTAACCAAGCCCGTTAGAGGAGCTGCAGAAGGGTTATTGATTTGAATGCTATAATCCTGGGTTTCCCCCCATTGGTAGGTCCCGCAGGCTTGGGTTGTGGTTGCGTTGCCCCCTTCTTGAAGGACAACCCGCAGAAGGCAAAGCCCCGCCGTGGCCTGGGTGGCTGAAAAAGAAATACTGGTAGAAGTCAAGGAAGCGGAGGCGGTATTGGCCATAGAACCGCTCATGATCATTTCATTGGTCTCAAAAACATAATTTCGGTTAAAATCCACATAAACCTTGGCATAGGCCGCATAGTTGGAACCGCAGGTTCCTTTGACCAAAGTAGCCGAATAGGATTGACCCAAATTGACCTGAAAGGGAGGCAAGTTGGTTCGATTGGTGTAGGTGGCGCAATTTCCAGCCCCGGTAGGTGAAGTATAGGTGGTGCCCGCCAAGGACCATGAAGCAACGCGGGTATCGACCGGGTCTGTGGCACCCGAAGCACAGGCCGCTGCCCTCGCCCGAATGCATGCGCTTCGGGTCAACGAATCGGAACCAAAACTGTTGGTGACCCTCAGCTTGACCTGGTATAGACCGGCAACCGAAAAGGTCAATCGAGGTTGGGCATCGGTCGCCGAGGAGCCGGGCGCAAAGGACCAACCCGTGGAGGGGGTCAGGGTCCACAACCTGGACGATGGGACGCCAACCGATTGATCACTCAAAACAACCGTATCCACGGTTCCTCCAAAATCCGCCACCGAATCGCTTACGCCAAACGCAGCGGTCAACGGACCCGGGCTTACCGAAACCGCTTGGCAAGAATTGGCCGTTAACAAACTGGCTCGACGCGGGCTGTTGGCCAACACCGTCCACATCCTTTGAACCTGGTTGAGCGTAAATAAATTCATGCACAAATCATCCGAGTAATCCATGTAATTCTGAACCATATCCGGACCAGAACAGGAGGAATGCGTGGTGGCACAGCCGTAATTGGCCGCATCGGATGGTGGTGTATCAGCGCAATAATCGGTGGCGGTGCACGATGAGCCGTCCCCCCAAATATGACGCAGTCCCAGCCAATGTCCAACCTCGTGGGTGGCGGTTCGGCCTCGATTATAAACACCGCTGAAAGGATTGGCCGGTGGGCGACCTACCGAGCTGTAAAGCAAGACAACCCCGTCGGTATTAGCGGCACCGCTGTTGGTCAAGCCTGCAAGGCCCGAAGAAACCGGAAATTGGGCATACCCCAAAATTCCCCCCGATATGTTCACCACCCAGATATTCAAATAGCGGGTTGGGTCCCAAACCGTCGCTGGTTTTATCGTCGCATCAATGGCAGAGGTTGACCACGATGAATTTTGCGAAAAGGCCCATCGAACAATACCGCTGCTTGGATTGCCTTGAGGATCGCGTTGAGCCAAACAAAAATTGATATTGGAACCGGCAGCAACCGCGCGAAAGCCTGCAGGAGCATTGAGCGTATCGGCATTCAACCTCTTGAAATCTTCGTTAAGTACCTGTATTTGGGACTGGACCTGAGCCGCAGAGATGTTCCACGCATCGCTTGCGTTTTGGTAAATGACATGGAAGACCACCGGAATATTGTATTCCGTTTCCAAATTTCCAAAAGAAACCCCTTCGCGGAGGCGATTGTCCATCCACGATTCAAACTGGGCATCAGTTTCGGTATGCTGCCCCAGGCCAACCCTGTTAAGGTGATGTTCGTGGGTCCAACAACGAACTTGGGCCTCTACCGACATCGTAAAACCCCCACCCATCAAGACCCCAAAAGCCAAAATCCGCCATAAAAAATTTTTCAAAATCAAAAGTTTAGGGGACAAATTTAAAACCCCTCGCGCTTGTCCTTTTGAAAACAGGATTAAAACGGCATCATTTTCAACGTAATGGGTGGATACCATTCCCCAAGCGAACGCAAACGAACCAAGGCCGTTTCTTCGGGCATCGACAAGCGCATGGTGGATTCCGAAGGACTAAACGAAAGAACCTTACGGAACAGGACCCTGCCCGCAGCATCCATGGCCAAGCATTCGGCATTGGAGGTCCCCTTGACCTCCACCTCGGTCCTCCTACCCGGAACGCGTGCCAAAGAAAAACCGTAACCCGCGCATTTGGCCTGACCAACGCGCATGACGACACCTTCCAAAGACCGACCAGCAGTGTCGGTCCACTCGGATTCGGAACCCAGGCTCAAAACGCCGGCCTGACCAGGGATAGGTCGCAAACGGAGGGCCAACAGAGGTAAACCTGGAGCCGCCCTCCAACCCTGCTGGTCAAACCATGCCAAACGAAGCCCGGTACCCTGCCAACGGTAATCAGGCTTCATTCCAGTCAAATAGGACTCCACCCCCAAACCTTGCCAGCCTTCGGGAATCCTAATATCCAAAGAAAGAGAACCCAGCTGCACCGACTGATCCAAAACCAAAGGCAACAAAACCTCTTCATCGGATGGATTGGAAGGCAACTCGCCCTCCAAAACAAAAGGGGTAGTCCGAACCACGGAGGGAAGAAAACTACCATTAACATCACCATAACACAATCCTTTTAGATTTTGGGTCAAGGATGTATTGCTAATCGTCACCGGAATCGACTCAAATCGCCAATCCCCGGCGGTGAACGAAGAAATATTGCCGGAATAACGGCGTGTGGCTAGTAGCGCATCGCCGGTATTGATGGAATTGGTTGCATTCACATCCGCAGCTCCCAGGCGCAAGCCTGCTAGGTTAAACAGATTACTAAAATGCCGACTTATTTGCAAGGCATCCGATGCACTCACCCCGCCCCATGGACGACTGCTTTGAGCCGTTAGGGTATAGGAACCAGGGGCCAAGTTGGTCAAGGTGTATTGACCAGCTGAGTTGGTGGTGGTCGAAGCCACAACAACGCCCCCTGATCCCAACAAGCGTACCTGGCTATTCACGATTGGGGTCATCGAGCTATTATCGTAGTGCAAAACCCCACTCAACTGATAAGAAGGACTTTGCTCGTTCAGGGTCAAACTGTTGGTGTAAATTTCGTCCCCGCTGCTGCTGCCGTTATTGTTAGCCGCGTTGGAGCAATAATAAAAAGTAACTTGTCCAGTGCCGGCTGCAGGAGCCGTCCATTGGAAATTCCAGGTAATGGTACCCGACGTGGTTGAGGTATTTCCATTCCAGGTTTGGAAGAGGTACCCCGAAGCCAAATCGGTACGGTTGGTGGTCGAAATCAAGGTTCCTGCATCCCCTCCTCCGCTATCTTCCACCTTAAGTTGAAAACCGTATTTAACCCGAGTTGCACGGTTGACCGTCAAAGAAACATTGTAGGTTTGACCGGGGGTATAGGAAGTCGGTACAATCCCGTCCAACAAAAGAACCCGAGTTGCAGGACCCGAATTCACGGCAAACCCACCGTGGCAAGAGCTGCAATTGGATTCGCCGGGTGCACCGGTATGGCTCAATGGAGGATTGGAACTGTACGTCAGGGCCGAATAAACCCCTCCCAAGAGAAGAAATGCGGGCAAAAGGAGAGTTTTGTAGGATATTCGCATAGAATTTAAGGATTTTCTTATGTAACAACTGGGATTAAAAATTGTTTAATCCTTGAAAACCAAACCATTGATGATTAGCGTTCCAACGAACCCCTGCGATTTTCGATTTGCCTTTAGCGTGAAGGCTAGTTTGTTTGTTTTCATGGTTTGGGGTCTGGCCTCCCCCCTGCTAGCCCAAAACTCCCTCAGCCTTTCAACCCATTCTTTGGTTTTTGGGAATCGAAACGAATTGGGTAGCGATACCCTTGGTTTGGTGGTCACCAACAACGATAGCCTAACCCTGCAATGCCGGGTACGCTGTTTGCCTTTTTATGGGCATTTTCCATTTCGAACCCAGGACACCCTCTTTGCATTGACACCTGGGCAAACCAAACGTGTGGTCGTGTCCTTTCAGCCCCGTCATAACCTGGCGAACAATGCCGAACTCTTGCTTTCCCATAACGGCCAAGGAGGAAGCCTAAGGGTTGACCTCACCGGGCAAGGCGTTTACAGCCAAGCTTATTATTCCTCCACCCAAAATTTGGAAGGCGAAAGTTTACGAGCCGCCTTGGCCCAACGCATTAGCTCCCCTTACGTTTCCTTGGGTTATTCGGGCAACACCAACGGTCGGCTACGCATGTTTGGGGTGATCGATAATTGGAAAGTCAACGGCCGAGAGCCTGGGCATGCCAACCCCTACAAAAACGAATGTGTTTATTCCGGTCGAACCATCTCTTATACCAGTACGGATTTTAGCACCGCAACCTTGAACAACGCGCCTTATGGCATGAATACAGAACACACGTGGCCGCAAAGCTTTATGGGTTCTGCTGAACCCATGCAAAGCGATCTGCATCACCTGTTCATATCGGATGGGGGAATCAATTCGGCCCGGGGCAACAAACCTTTTGGGTGGGTGCCTAACCCAACCCTCACCTATACCGGTGGTTCCAAAGCAAATCCCATTTGGTTTGAACCTCGAGACGCCCACAAAGGTCCGGTCGCCCGAGCGGTTTTGTATTTTGCTCTACGGCATGCCAGCAACAGCCAGGTCATCCTGTCCTTTTTGGATACGGCGCAACAAAGAATGTTACGCGAATGGGTTGTCCTTTATCCCTCCGATTCGATTGCCATTCGACGCAACAACGATGTGCAGGCTGCACAATCCAACCGCAATCCATTGGTGGACTATCCCCAGTTTTTGGAGCGTATGACCACGGTTTTGCCACCTTCGCAAACCCCAAGCCTTCGTTCCGTTTTTTGGAGTGATACGGCCATGGCTTGGGGTCTCCTTCCGGAAGGAAGCCTGCGACCCCGGACCTGTTGGGTCTGCAACAGCGGGAATTCCGCTTTGCAGGTTCAATCCATCCAAATCAATGGAGGAGGCTTTGCATTCACTGGAGGGTCCACCACCCTTGCGCCATTTTCGGTGCCTGCCGGCGATTGCATGTCCCTAACCCTGGTCAATCCGGCCAACCAAGCCGCGGGGACCTCCGCTTCCGGAATCTTGAACCTGACCACCCAATACAGCGGTTCATCGAGCTTCCCCTATCAAATTCCTCTTTCCTGCAGCACGATTTTAGCGCCACCTGCGGGCCATACCCTGCAGGGTACCCTTCGCTACGATAACACCGCCTTAAGTCCTTTGATCGGTGTTACCGTCCGTGCCTTGGATAGCTTGGGTCGTTTGGCGGGTCAAAGTACCTGCAATAATTCAGGGGCTTGGTCCATCCAAGGGTTGGCAGCGGGTTCGTATACGTTGGAATTCTTAAATGCCCCGTCTTGGCAAGGAATTAACGGTACCGATGCCCTCTTGATTAATCGGCATTTTGCCGCTTTACAACCCCTGAATGGATTGCGTGTAGTCGCAGGTGATCCCAACGCCTCCGGTTCCATCAATTCCACCGATGCCCTTCAGGTTACCCGTCGTTTTGCCAACCTAATCGCTGCCTTTGGCCGAGGGGATTGGGTGTACAGCTTGAACAGCGCCGTTGCCGCAGCAGGTAGCCCGACAACGCTGGACATCAGAGCCTTGTGCACCGGTGATGTGAATGGATCGCGTACCTTTTGAGGCCTTTAGCCCTGCAATCGTATGCTGTGGCAACACACGGCCGCTGCAACTGCCGCGTTAAGCGACTCGGCCTGCCCAAACGAAGGAATACCCCATAAATAGCGACACAACGCCTTGGCCTCCGGACGAAGGCCTTTGGATTCGTTTCCAATCAAAAGCAAACCGCCTTCGGTAGGAAAAGAAGCACGATCCAGCGAGGGGCCTCGGAGATCAGCGCCTAGGACCCATGGCCCGGAAGCGGGTTCCTTTGCGTTTGATAGCGACGACGATGGTCCAAATGCATCGACCGGCGTCCCGGTTATTTCGGATAGGTAGTCGACCGACAAAGGTCCATAATGCACAGGCATTCGAAAGACAGAACCCATGGACGCTTGAACAACCTTGCTGTTATAACAATCCACGGTATCAAGGCTACAAACCAGCCCGCTGAATCCAAACCAATCCGCAACCCGCAACATCGTTCCCAAGTTACCCGGATCTTGGATTCGATCCAGGACCAACCACCATGGAGCCAACGAACGAATCTCCCTCGCTTTGATGGGTTCCCTAGGCCCAAAAAAACCGAGCATAGAAGGCGGGCTGTTTAGCTTGGAGATGCGTTCCATATCCGTTGAGGATGCCCAGCCGCTTAGGTTTTGGTACGATGACATCCATGGAAACAAGGCCGTAACCTCCGATTCGGCTTGCTCTTTGTGCTTTGAATCAAAAACCAAGGCCGTAGGTACCCAACCGCACGCCAAGGCCTCGGCCACCAGCTTGGGGCCTTCCACCAACACCTCTTTTTGGAACTTGCCCTGAGGTCGTTGAGCAAGGGCCACCAAGGCTTTAACTTCGGCTTTGCTCCAATGTCGTATTTCCACTTCCCAAAGATACTTCGACGACCCGTCCTGGTCCTGCTTGGGTTCCTGCTCTTGCAAAGTGCCTGCACTGTCCAAAAGAAATTAAACGAAGGCGAGGTATGGCTTCGGGGATACCGGGTCCAAGGGGTCACCCCCATTCAAGCGAGGGCCATGGAAAAATCCCTGAAACCTGTTTTGAATCGAAGGGCTTTGGGGTTGTTTCCTTGGAGAACCCATGCTTTTTTGGGCTTGAATAAGGGGCAGACCACTCGTTTTAGAAATGCGCTGCTGACCCGCTTTGCCGAAGCTCCCGTGCTCAGCAACGAAGAGGGTATGAACTCCAAAGCAGAGTATCTACGCAAAACCCTGATGGACCAAGGCTTTTTGAGGGCTTCGGTACGACACCAACGCAAAATTGGTCCAAGAGGAACCTTGGAAACCTTCTTTTTGGAACCTGGACCAGGCTACGTTTTGGGTCGATTGGACATCCAAGGTTCATCCCCTGATTTGATCCCCCTGGTTCAATCCCTCCAACGGAACCATCCCGAACGATTTCCCCGTCCTGGCGAACCCTACCAAGCATCCGGCCTCGGTCAAACCCGAAACTGGTTGGCTCAGCAATTCCGGGACGCAGGTTTTTTTCGATTTAGTGCTGATTTTTTGGAATTCATCGCGGATAGCAGCCGACAAACCGGGGTGATTGACTTGGTCCTGCAAATTCGCAAACCTGCACAGGCCTATTATCACCAGCCTTATCGTTTGCAGCGTTGGACCCTGGATATCGGTCGAGACCGAGTGCCTCTCGACACCTCAAGATTTACTTCATTCCCAGGCTTCCCCGATCAATGGCTCCAATACCACAACACCTACGAGCCTTTGGATACTTTTTTGGTTCTGAGCCCCATTGAGTACAACCCCGACCTATCCTATTCCGAAACCAAACTCCGAAATACCCTTAACCGTTATGCTCGATTGGGGTTGTTTGCCCCTGGAAATTTTGAACTGCAGGTGGATGACAGTACCCGAAATATTGCTGTCCGCTTGCAATTACAACCCCTTCCCAAATGGCTATTCAATGCCCAGACGGAGTTCTCAACCAACAGCATTGCTTTGTTTGGGATCAACGGCAACCTCTCCTTTACCCGCAGAAATGCCCTCCGCTTGGGTGATCAATTGGAAATCAAAGCCACCGCAGGAGCTGAGTCCCAGCAACTCACCGGGAGCAGCAGTAGCGGATCCGGGTTAAATACCCTTGACGTGGGTCTACGGACTCAGTTGAGTGTTCCGGGGCTCTTGGGCCCTGGGCTCTTGTCGTCCTGGGGTCTTAACGGGAGCGAACGTACGTTGTGGGCCTTGCAATACCAGCGACAACAGCGCCTGGACTTTGACCGGAATGTGCTTAAGGCAAGTTTGGGTTTCACCGGCTTGGTGCATCGCTATACCCGTTACGAAGTCGTTCCCTTGGAATTCACCTATGCCAATACTGGCTCCTTGAGTGCTGATTTGCAGAAGTTATTGGACCAACTGAACGACCCTTTGTTACGGGCCAATTTCGTTTCTTACTTCAGCTCAGGACTGCGCGCCACATGGCTGCAGGACCGAATTCGAGAGCCCCAGCGGGATTATTGGCGGATCATTTTGGAGGGATCCGGGAACATGTACAGCCTCCTCAAGGCCAGCGGGGTCATCAACCCTGTTGGTGATACTCTCTTTGGGTTGCCTTATTTCCGTTACCTCAAAGCAGATTTGGAGTGGCGCAAGCATTTTCTTTTGGGAGGCTCCTCCTTGCTTGCAGGCCGAGCTTTGGTCTCCGCAGGTTTACCTTTTGGGGATCAAAGCACCTTGCCTCTGGAAAAGAGGACTTTTGGCGGAGGAACCAATTCATTGCGGGCCTGGCCCGTACGCGGTTTGGGACCCGGTGCCTTGAGCAACTATGCCAACGGTCGCCTGATACAGTTTGGAGAAATTCGATTGGAAAGCAATTGGGAGTGGCGCTTCAAAGTCCTGGGTAGCCTCAACGGGGCCCTGTTTGTGGATGCAGGGAATATTTGGACCTTGAACGATACCAGCTACGGGGGCTTAGGGAATTTTAGGCTAGATCGGCTTCTCCCCCAGATCGCCATTAATCAAGGGGCAGGCCTTCGTTACGATTTTGGGTTCTTCGTGGTTCGGGTTGATTTTGCCCTCAAAGTCCACGATCCAGCCCTGGTAGAAGGCGAGCGCTGGGTTGTCCGACGCTGGAACGACCGGCCATGGAAAGAAACGGAATGGAGAAATCGGGTGATGCAAGGTCCTCTTAGCAACGGGACCTACCCCCTGTTTTCGACAGTTTTTGGAATAAATTACCCATTTTGATGGAGATAACCGCTTTGATAGGCCTCAAATGAACGCGCGTTTCGTATCTTCGCACCTCCAAAATCCAGCCATTCCATGATTGCGATTGTGAATATCCAGGGCCAACAATTCAAGATTAGCCCCCAACAGAAGGTGTATGTGCATCGTTTGCAAGCCAACGAGGGCGACGTCCTTGAGCTTGACAGCGTTATGTTGCTCGAAGACCAGAACCAAGTCCGAATTGGTCAGCCCTATTTGGCTGATACCAAAGTCAAAATTAAAGTCTTGAATCACCTCAAAGGCGACAAAGTCTTGGTTTTCAAGAAGAAGCGCCGTAAAGGTTACCAAAAAATGAACGGGCATCGCCAATCATTTTCCAAAATCCTTGTCGAATCCATCGGGTAAATCCTACCCAACCTTTCCTCTAAACTCTTAAAGACGAAACCATGGCTCACAAAAAAGGTGTAGGTTCTTCCAAAAATGGTCGTGAATCCGAAAGTAAACGACTTGGCGTCAAAATTTTTGGTGGTCAATTGGCCACCAGCGGTAATATCATTATCCGTCAGCGGGGTACCCGGCATCATCCTGGCCGTAATGTAGGAATTGGCAAAGACCATACCCTGTTTGCCCTCACCGACGGTCGCGTTGTTTTTACCCGCGGTGAGAAAAACCGCTCCTTTGTATCCGTAGAACCTCTACAGAATTAATTCAACCCGTCCATTTAAATGAATAGCCCGCTCGATGCGGGCTATTTTTTTTGGCGCTATCTTTAATAAAAGATTAGCTATGGCTTATAGTTCTGTCATCTTGGGAACGGGGCATTACCTGCCTTCCCAGGTCGTCACCAACCATGACTTGTCGCAGCGGATGGAAACCAACCACGAATGGATTGTGGAACGTACCGGCATCCATGAGCGTCGTTTCGCCGTACCAGGGGTCGATTCAACGTCTTCGATGGGAACCGAGGCCGCTCGAAGGGCTTTGGATGCTGCAGGCCTGGGCCCGCAGGATTTGGACCTAATCCTCTTTGCGACCCTCAGTCCGGATTATTATTTCCCTGGCCCTGGAGTTCAACTCCAGCATAACCTTGGCTGCAATACCATCGGTGCCATTGACATCCGAAACCAATGTTCCGGGTTTGTTTATGCCTTGTCGATAGCCGACCAATACCTTCGTAACGGAAACGCCAAACATGTCCTCGTGGTGGGCTCAGAATTGCACTCGGCCGGTCTCGATATTTCAACCCGTGGTCGGAATGTCTCGGTGATCTTTGGAGACGGAGCCGGCGCTGTGGTCCTTGGTCGAACCGAAGACCCCAACCGTGGGATACTCTCGACCCATTTGCATAGCCAAGGGGAACATGCCGAAGAATTGGCCCTGTTAGGACCAAGTACCCGGGACTGGATTCCTGAAATAATTCATCGAAATGACCCCGATGACGTGTCCTACTTCCCTCGTATGAATGGGAATTTTGTTTTTAAACACGCGGTGGTTCGATTTGCGGAGGTTATCGAAGAGGCCTTGGCAGCCAACCAGTTAAGCCCAGCTGATTTGCGAATTCTGATTCCCCACCAAGCCAACCTGCGCATTGCCCAATTCATTCAAAACAAATTGTCCTTAAGGGACGATCAAGTGTACAATAACATCATGCGTTATGGCAATACCACCGCGGCAAGCATCCCAATTGCTTTGAGTGAAGCGGTAGAAGAAGGTCGAATTCAACAAGGGGATTTGGTGATGTTGGCTGCTTTTGGTAGCGGCTTCACGTGGGGTTCCGCTTTGATGCGTTGGTAAACGCTTGGGTACGGTTCGAGGTCGTTTGCCCAATCATTTTGCAGGTCCATGCGATGGATCCTGCTTTGCGCTGGACTGGCCTATGCCGTCCATATTTCCCCTAAGGCCTATGGGCAATTTCCAGGGGGGACCCATGCCCTAGCCCTGTACGGGGAGCCCCCGCTGCCCGGCTGGGTTCCGGGTCAAGCCTTTTGGCCCGCTTTAGGTCCCGCTTCATCGGTTAAAACCCAAGCGGGGGTTGGCTTTAGTTACCATCCGAATTTACCCGGGCTAGGACGTATCCACTCAGCCATTGCGTACCAAACGCCACGCGATTGGTTGACGTTGGGGTTCCAAAAAAATGGTTGGTGGGCGTTTACGACCTACGCCAGTCGATTGGGCCTAAGTCGTCGATTCGGACCGAACCGAATAGGCCTCACCATGGGTTTCGAATGGAACCAGCGAGCCCAGACGAAACAATGGGGGTATGGCTTGGGTACGGAGCATCGTTTGAACCATCGTTTACACAGTGGCTTTCGAATCCACCACCAGGGGATGATGCCTCAACCTAATCCTTCAAAGTCTTCGTTATGGCAAGCCGGTTTCCACCTGAGCCTGGAGCAAAATGCCCTGAGCAACAGTCTTCGGCTGCATTTCCAAGAAGGCCGAAGGCCCTGCAGCGAATGGGTTTTGGGTTATCAACCCTCGTTGGCTTGGCAGTTTTGGTTGGTTGGTGACCCCATACAAGGTCTGCTTGCCCTTGGTTTGGGGTACAAGACCGAAAAGTATGGACTTTCCTTATCCCCACTGCAGAGCCGCCTACCCGGTACATTTTTGCGTTCAACCGTTTCCTTCCCATGAACAGGAATGCAAAACCCTGTTCCTGGGATCCTTCCAAAGGCTTAGGACTCCTCCCCTGGTTTTTTTGGAGCCTTCCGTGCTTCCCTCCACCGTTATGGGCCCAAAGCGAATTGGAAACCGAGCTCGCCCTGGATTATGAGCAAACTTGGCTAAACCTGGAATCGAGCACGTTTTTGGAACCCACCCAAACCGAAACGTGGCTGCGTCGAGATGTCCTGGGATTTCGTCCTTCAACCTCACCGGGTTTGATGGCCTGGAAACTTGCTTTGGATTCCCTACCCTGGCCGTTGATCCACAAAATCAAGACCTTGGAAAGACTGCAGCAAACCAATGCCCAACCAGAAAATCCCTGGTTTTGGTTGTCTTTGCCTTGGATGGATTCCATGGTGGCCTATCCCTGGGCGCAGCTCTTTGCCCGTCATTCGTTGTTTGGGACCCAAGGTGCTGCTACACCCAACGGATTTTTGGTCGAGGGCATTCGCGGATTGCAATCGACTCCTATTGAATCTTCGTTGTTCCAATACAGAATACAACGAACCCATCAACAGAGTCGCTGGGCTTTGGGATGGCAAAATCGAGGTCCGTCCCAAGGATACCCGGGTATGGGCGGGTATATCCAGGGACAGTGGGCAGGACTACGCTGGATTCTTGGTGATTTCCATCTGGAGTCGGCCAATTTTCTTTTTTTTCAAACTCTTCGATTGGCCAACTTTGCCCAACCTTGGAGCCTCAACACCGGACGAGAATGGACCCGACCTGCGATTCGATGGCCTGCAGGTACCCCCGTTAGGGGGCTCAGCCTCCAGGCCTCCAGGCAATGGGGGCGTTTGCTTTGGTCAGGCTACCAAGCCAAAACCGGGAATTCAATACCCTGGTTCCAAAACCTATCCTTCGAGCATCAAAAAGGACGTTGGGAATATGGGATGCAAGGGGCGCTTCTGCCCTACCAAGGACGACTTGGCGGACATGCGGTTTGGAACGGTAACAATTTCCGGTGGCATGGTAATTTGCTTTGGATTCCCGCCAATCGCTACGGGCCTGGGGCGTTGGGTCAATGTTGGTCCCTTGTCCTAACACCGCATCCTCGATGGACCTTGGGGCTGAGGTACCGTTTGTCCCAACCCACCCAAGACCCAGCCCGGGCCCTGACCATCCCCAAGGCGGAACCCCAAAGCGATACCCAACGTATCCTCAACGCACTTTGGCAGATGAAACCCTATTGGAACCTTGCTTTTCGGGTCCAAAACCAAGAATGTGGCGTTGATATCGCCGCCACCAAAGGGCCCTTACGTCAGTTTCGATACTTTTTGATCTACCAGCAACCCCGAAAACACCAAAACAAACACCTACTTCGTCAATACCTTCGAATTCCTTGGAAGAACGGGCCCCAAATTCAAGGGGATGTTCAATTCTCCATGGCCCAATCGTGGTTTGGTGGCCACCCCCTAAATAGCAGTGTTATATTGGCGTACAACACGTTATGGATGCCTGGAAACAAAGCAAAAATACGGGTTCATTGGGGTCAATCCTGGCTGATTGCTGGACCGGAAGGCGAAGCTCTTATGGTGCGGGAGGATCAACGCTTTGGGACCGCTTGGTGGAGGGGAAGTCAACCTCAATTAAGGCTTCATGCCTCAATTCAAGGACGTTCCAAAGGAACAAGTTGGCGGTTTTGGTTCCGCTGGGTGGAGGATCAAGAGGGTGACCGATGGGAATGCAGCCTGCGGCTTACTCAGCGGTGGACAGACGAGTCGTATCACTGAGGGGGCCCGGCGCCCAATGGTGTACTGTCGGCATTTCCGAACCCATCACTCGATTCATCAAGGCCATAACAATCCCTTCCTTAAGACCCAACTTGCTGTTGGTCAATCGGGCAATATTCGCGTGTTTCATGACCCACAAAAACAGTCGACATGCCGGAACAATCACATCAGCTCGGTCTTCGTTCAAGGCATATTCTTTGATTCGTTCCTCCAACGACATTGCGCTTAGCTGCTCGTGCAGTTTTTCCAAGACTTTGAAAGGAACAGGTTCCCCCTTTTTGGTTTTGAGCAAATCAAATATTTTGTTAATGTTGCCTCCGCTCCCCAAGAAATGAGTGGGTTCGTGGGGTAACACATGCTTCTTGAGGAATTCTTTGAACTCTTTCCAATCCTGATCACGATCCGTGCCATCAAGAATCCGAACGGCTCCCAAGGGAAAACTACGGCTAACCAACAATTGGTGGCCTTGCATCAGGGAAATTTCGGTGGAACCGCCTCCCACGTCCATGGTCATGATCCGGTCATTGGCGCCAGCCAAGGAACGATGGGCCAGGTACAACAATTCAGCTTCCTGTATCCCGCTGATAATCTCCAAGTGGAGTCCCGTCGCCAATTTGATTTCATTGGCCAAGGCCGAGCCATTCGCCGCTTCCCTTAAGGCGGAAGTTGCACAAGCCATGGCGTGGTCCACTTCAAAAGCCTGAATCAAATGCGCAAAACCCTGCATGGTTTCCATTAATTGACGGGAGCGATCATCGCCAACCCGACCATGCACAAAAACATCATCCCCCAAACGAAGGGGAACCCGTACATACTCCAAAGCTTTCCAATCCGCCTCGGATCCTGGTCTCTCGGTCACCTTGACCACCAACATCCGAGCGGCATTGGAACCTAAATCAATGGCGGCCAGTTTCAAGGCATCG
>Ga0172372_10001984_pt1 | contig 31437 bp, 25 predicted proteins | sample LakKiv5m_2_FD_114544 | JGI IMG/M metagenome (GOLD analysis project Ga0172372, IMG submission 114544) | Freshwater microbial communities from Kabuno Bay, South-Kivu, Congo - kab_092012_9.5m | ecosystem: Environmental > Aquatic > Freshwater > Lake | place: Democratic Republic of the Congo... | reverse complement strand
GGCCAAATTTTGGCTCCGCACGTCCGACCCCGTTCCGGCACGGGGAACGCCGTTTGCCTTCACCGGCGAAGAAACGCTGCACCGCGAATTGCTCGCAGCGGCTTTGACGGTCCTGCGCAATGCAGACGGGGCGTTGCCACTCGGCCCGGCCACCGCGCGCGTGGTTTCCGTCCAAACCGGCACCGGCGCTGCTCCCGAGGCCTTCGAGGCCCCCTTGAAAAAAATCCTGGGCACTCGGCCGGCGGTAAAATCCGTGGCCTCGCCTGCAGCCCTCCCTGCCGATTGCGGAAAGGGCGACCTCATCCTGTTTCACCTGCGCGGCACGAACAGCAAACCCGGACAGGGCTTCGGCGTGAGCGACGAGACGCTGGGCGGATTGCTGAAGGCGGCAAAAAGCGCCCGAAGCCGCGGGGCCGCCGTGGGCCTTGTGGTATACGGAAGTCCGTACCTGCTCGCACGGTGCGGCAGCGCGGAGGATTGGGATGTGCTGCTGGTGGCGTACCAAGACGACGAGCGCACCCAAGCCGTGGTGGCAGAAGCGGTGGCCGGCGCGGGACGTGCGGCCGGACGTCTGCCGGTCAGCGCGGGGCCCTTCCGCGCGGGCGACGGTTCCCCGCTCGAGAGCGGCGAACGTTTGGGGTGGGTACCAGAACCCTGGCCCGGTGCGGAGCGCGTCGCTGCGGTGGTGGGCGATGCGATTGCTGCCGGTGCCATGCCCGGTTGCCGGGTGATCGTGGCGCACAAGGGGCGCATCGTGCTCGATGGCGCGTACGGGACGTTGGATGGGAAGGAACCGGTGACGGAAGCGACTGTGTATGATTTGGCCAGCATCACAAAAATCGCCTCCACTACCCTGGCGCTCATGCAGTTAGAAGAACAAGGGGCCCTGCACCGGAGCAACCGCCTCGCCGCCCTCTTGCCGGAACTCGCGGGCACGGAAATCGGCACCCGCACGTTGCAAGATTTGCTGGCGCACCAAAGCGGCCTCCCCCCCTTCCTGCCGTTTGCCGCCGAAGCGGAACGCATGCCCGGAGCCCTGTCTTCGGCCCGAGACGCCGCCCACCCTCGCGTCGTGGCCGACGGCCTCTACGCCGCCTCCTTTGTGCGCGATTCGGTCTTGAAGCGCATTGCCTCCGTGGCCATTTCCCCAGTAGGAACGCTCAAATACAGCGACTTAGGCTATTATTTGATGCAGCGGATCGTGGAAGAACGCACCGCAAATTCCCTCGATGCGGTCGTGGCTGCATCGGTCTACGGGCCGCTCGGATTGCCGACCATGGGCTACCGTCCGCTCGAACGCCTCTCGCTTGCACGGATTGCACCCACGGAACACGAGCTGACCTTTCGCAAGCAGGTCCTTCGGGGCCACGTCCACGACCCCGGGGCCGCCCTCATCGGTGGGGTGGCGGGGCATGCCGGGCTGTTCAGCGACGCGGTCGACCTCGCCCGGTTGATGGCCATGCTGTGCAACGGCGGGCGGTATGCCGGGGTCCAAATCGTGGCACCGGAAACGGTGGCCGCATGGACCGCGCCGGTGCGGGAATTTCCCGCGAACCGCAAGGCCTCCGGCTTTGACCGGCCCACCGCACCGGGAACAGAAGGCCCCACCTGTCCGCAAGCCTCGCCCCGTACGTTTGGGCACCAAGGGTTCACCGGCACCTGTGCATGGGCCGATCCCGAGCACGATTTGGTCTTTGTATTCCTGAGCAACCGGGTATTCCCGGACGCTTCGAACCGCAAACTCGCCGAGATGAACGTGCGCACTGAGGTGCAGCGGGTCGTGTACGAAACCCTCCTCGGGCGCGCCGCATGATGCGCATCGGCATGGTGTGCTACCCCACCTTCGGGGGATCGGGCGTGGTCGCGACCGAGTTGGGGAAGGCCCTGGCCGCTGCAGGCCACGAAATCCACTTCATCACCTACGACATGCCGGCGCGGCTCGGGAGCTTCCGCGCGAACGTCTTCTACCACGAGGTCAACGTGTCGGAGTATCCGCTCTTCGACTATCCCCCGTACGAGTTGGTTTTGACCAGCAAAATCGTCGAGGTGGCGCGCAACCGGCACCTCGACCTCGTGCACGTGCATTATGCCATTCCGCACGCGAGTGCGGCCATCATGGCGCGGACCATTTTGGCCCTCGAAGGCATCGCACTGCCTGTCGTCACCACGTTGCACGGCACGGACATCACGCTGCTGGGGCGAGACCCCGCCTTTGAACCCGTCATTTCGTATGCGATCAACGCCTCCGATTCCGTGACGGCCGTTTCGCAGAGCTTGCGCTCGGACACCTTCAAGCTGTTCGGGGTGAACCGGGAGATCCGCGTGGTGCCCAACTTCTACCATCCGGATCACATGGAAGGCCCGGCAAATGCGGAGTTTCGTGCGACCATCGCGCCCCACGGAGAGCCCATCCTGACCCACATCTCGAACTTCCGGCCCGTGAAGCGCGTGTGCGATGCGGTCCGGATGTTCGCCGAAGTGCGCAAGGTGCGTCCGGCGAAGCTCCTCCTCGTCGGAGATGGGCCGGAACGCCCGGCGGCGGAGCATTTGGCCCGCTCGCTCGGCGTAGAAACGGATGTCATCTGCCTCGGAAAGGTGAAAAACCCCGTGGAAGCGCTGAAAGTCAGCGATGTATTCGTGCTGCCGTCGGAATCGGAGAGCTTCGGGCTGGCCGCGCTCGAAGCGATGGCGGCGGGCGTTCCCGTCCTGGCCACGCACGCCGGTGGACTTCCGGAGGTCATCCGCCACGGGGTCTCGGGCCTGCTGTCCGAAGTGGGTGATTATCAGGGCATGGCCGCACATGCACTGCGGTTGTTGGAGCCGAAGCAGCTGGCCAAATTCCGAACGCAAGCCCGCGAGCGCGCCGAAGAATTCCGCATCGACCGCGTCCTTCCCTCCTACCTCGACGCGTATGACGAAGCGCTCCACACCCGCTGAACCGGTCCACATCGGCACCCGCACCACCTGGTTGCGGCATCCCGACGCGTTGACGGTCGTCATCACCCAAGAAGTTCCGCCGAAGACCTTCCTCGCCATCGCGGTGTGGTACGGCGGGTGGGTGCTCGCAGGTGCAGGCATGGCGTACGGCGCGGCCACCGCTGCCTCGGCCGATGAGCGGCTGTTTCTGGTGATTTGCCTGGCGTTTTGGGCCTTTTTCGCGGTGCGCATCGGCAAGGTGCTCCTGTGGAGGCGCATCGGCCGCGAGTCCCTCCGCGTGAAGGCGGGAGCGCTGACGTACAAACGCGCTTGGGGCACGTGGGGACGCGCGGAGGAATTTGACCTGGCCGACGTGACCCGCCTCGAAGTGGTGAAGCGGGATCCGCGCAAGTTCCTCGAAGTCCTCGACATCGAACCGTGGATCATCGGCGGCGAGTCGCTGCGGATGCGGTACCGCGGCCGAACGGTGCCGATGGCCCTGCAGCTCGAAGCGCGGGAAGCCGCTGCCCTGGCCGCGGTGTTGGACCGGGCCATCGCGGAGTTCCGGTAAGCCCGTTTCGCGACGCGCGCAAATCCGCACCGCACGGGCACAAACTGCGCGTTCAGGGCCTGCGTTGCGGGGCGTGCTTCGCGGCATGAAACACCTCTTTCGCTGGTGGGCAGCGTGCGCTGTCTGCGGGTGTGCACCGGAAGTTCCGTTGCCCAACACCCACCGCATTGCATTGTGTTGGACCGACGGCAGCCGCGTGGATTCCGGCTGGGTGCGCGTGCTCGGAGAACGCCCCTCGAACGGCACCTGGGGCAGCGGGTCGCCCTATGAAGCGCTGTCCGACACGCTGTACATCGGAGCTGGAGGCGCGGTGAGTTGGCCCCGATCGGGCCGTCCTGCCGCGGTAGAAGTTGCGGCGTACCACCCCGCTGTGGGGTGGCTGCCGGCTTCCCGCGAGGTGCTGGAGGCCGCGGAGGCGGTGGATTGGCAGGTGTCCGCTGCGACGCCGACGTGGTACCGCTTTCACCTCAGCCGGGTTCCGGGCTTGTGGAATCCTCCTGCGCGGTATTACGTGTTCCCGGAGTGGACGACTGCGCCCGATCCGGGGCAGGCCTGGACTGCAGGGGCAGCAGCGCATGCGGAGGCGTGGTTCGACCCCCACGATCCGGGGCGGAGCGCAGTGGTTTGGCCGGATGTGCTTCCTGCTGGAGCGGAGGGCCTGCCTCGGATTTGGTCCATCCACGCGCAGCAACCCGACGGCATGGTGCGCTTTTGCGGCACCCTGACCACGGCCGCTGGACCGGCGCTCGACACCCTCACAGTTCCCGTAACTCCTTGAAGCCATGAGGCAACTCGTTGCATTTTGCGCGCTGCTGGCCCTCGCCGGCGGGGCCGCAGCCCAAACCGACCCGGCAGGCCACACGCAAGGGCGGTTCGAACTTCGAAACCGCGGCGGACGCGTGCCGGCAGAATCCACCCTGCGGCGGATGCTGGAAGAAGCCGACCGGACCCACGCCGCCTCCGCGCTGTGGGTGGCCCCGGGGGATTCCCTCCGGCCGGTCGTGCTGGCCAGCAGCCGCACGCACCTCTACCCGGGCTGGCAGCGGATCGTGCTGTTGGATTCGCTCTGCGCCGACGGGTGCACGGTGTCGGTGGACGGCGTCCCGCGACTGGCGCGTTCCGGGGACCCTGTATCGGTTTTCATCGGGCTCCACCAAACGACGGCCCACCTCGAAGTGACCACTTCCGCCGGTGCGGCCGATGCCGTGTTGCGCGTTCTGCCGCCGTGCGAAGCGCCCCTGCCCGACCTCCCGGTTTGGCCTGCACCCGACCCGGAAAACCCCTGGTGGGTCGGCACCTACTTCGGGTCAACCTCGGTGGAGGGGTGGGCTTTGCCGCGCCTCGGAGCCGACCAGACCTTCGACCGGCCCGTCCTGATCGTGGAAGGTTTCGACCCCGGCCTCTCCGACCACATCCCGCTGATCGGCGCCGGCGACATGCACTGGGAAGTGCTCTGGAACTGCACCGAGAGCACCTATCCCGACACGGAGTTCTTGCCAGAACTGCTGGACTCCTTGCACCTGGCGGGCTACGACCTCGTGTTCCTCGACTTCAGCGACGGCACCCGCGAAGTGGCCGCCCAGAGCGCACTCGTGCAAGAAGTCATCGGGCTGTGCAATGCGTGGAAGGTGGGCGATGCGCCGCTCGTGGTCGTGGGGGCAAGCATGGGCGGCCTCATCGTTCGGCATGCCCTCGCCAGCCTCGAAGCCGCCGCAACACCCGCATGCACCCGCTTGTTCGTGGCCCTCGACAGTCCTTTTCGTGGGGCGTACCTCCCGGTCGCGCTGCAGCAAGCCATCTTCAGTTTAGCGGGCCTCAGCGCCTCGGCCCATGCGATGCACGAGGCGCTGAACACCCCGGCCGCCCGAGAGCTGCTCGCCGCGCATGTGGGCTCGGGCTTGCAGGACTTTGAAGCGCTGCAATCGCTGATGCAGGCGCAGGGCCTGCCCGCCCTTCCGCTCAACCTCGCCGTGTCCAACGGCCGGCCCGACGGTCCCGCACTGGCAGGCGACGGGCCGCTGCTGCAGGCTTCGGCAGCGGTGCTGGGATGGGAGTGGGCCCACGTGGACCTGTTCGCGTTGCCCGGCAACCCGGACCACCCGGAGTCTTCGGAAGTGGCCTATGTCACCTGCGATTTGGAGATTCCGGAGCCGGCTCCCCTGGAAGCCGGCTCCCTCTTTCACACCTACCTCGCGACGGCCCCGGCCTTCGCGCCTGCCTGGGAAAGCCTGCCGGGAAGCACGTCGAATCACCTGGCGTCTTTCGCCGAAGCCGTGGAATCGGTCGGGCTCTCGGTCACCGCCCTTCAGAGTCCGGGCCTGTTCATTCCTGCACGTTCTGCCTTGGATTTGGACCCCTGGGAAAGCACTGGAATTTCCCCATTCGATGCCGTTTCCATCCAACCCCTCAGCCGGCCGAGCGCCTCGCACTGCGATGTAAAGGACCACCTTCCGACCTTGCTCGCGTGGATTCTCGGCGGCGATGCCTTCCTCGACACGCCCGATTCGACGAATGCCCTGCTCGCCTACACGGCTGCGCAGCCGCGTTCCCACTGGATTCCCGGCGCGCACTTCTACGGTCCGGGGGGCGTGCACTTGGAACACGATGCCGGGCTTGCGCCGTGTGCCGATTCGGTGGTTTTTCATGCGGGAAGTTCACTGGTCATCGGGGCGCCCGGGCATCCGGCCATGCTGCAGCTCCACGCGGGCGCCGCCTTGGTCCTCGAACCAGGAAGCTTGTTGCGCATCGAACACGGCTCGGCCCTCGAATTGCATGCAGGGGCAACCCTGGTCATCGGCACCGCGGACGCGCACCTGCTCGAGGAGGGGGCCTTGGTCCTCCATGAAGGGGCCACCTTGCGTCTGCTCCCCTCCAGTGCGCTGCATTGCGACGGGGAAACCAGCCGCATCCACCTGCGGGGCGGCCGCATCGAAGTCGAAGGCCAAACCGCCATCGAGGGGGCGGGTCGCCTCCGCGCGGAGGGGTTTTCAACGGTTTCCCTCGGCGCAGCGTCGGTGCTCCGTGTGCGCGGCATTCATCCGGAACACACCGTGGTTGAATTGGCGGAATCTGCCGGGTTGGGCGTGTACGGGGCGGGGACCCTTCACCTTGCAAACGGGCGCGTCCGGCTCGACGCGCAGGCCACGTGCGCGCTGCATGCGCGCTCGGTTTGGGACTCCTTGAACGTGGAAAGCCCATCCGCAGGCGCTTCACTCGTCAATGCGCATCGGATGCGGGCGTCCGAATCGGCGTTTCGCCGCGTCAACTTGAGCTCCACGCATGCCTCGGGCGGCGCGCTCCTGGTCGCGGGATGCACGTTCGAGGACAGTCCGTGGTCCATCGACAGCAGCGGATTTCGGTTCGATGGGTGCCGGTTCGTGCAGAGCCCCGTGGCGGCTGCGGCCGTAGGCTTTCCCTCCCGCGTAATCGCCAGCACGTTCGAAGGGAATCCCGGAGAAGCGGCCCCCTTGCTCGCGTTGGAGGCCTGCACCGCTCCCGTGACGGTGGAGTCTTCGCAATTCGCGGATGCGTCAGTCGGAATCGCAGCGACTGCAGAACGACTGCGGGTGGTGTGTTCGGCGTTTCAAAGCCTCGGAACCGGCATTCTGGCCGGCCCGGGCACGTTGTTGAGTTTGGAGGACGGGGCCTTCAACGCATTCAGCAACAACGGCATCCATGCGGCGTTTGACCGGGCGCTGCCGCCGCTGCTGTTCGAGGGAGGCTCCACGTGGGGACCTTGGAACGATGCGCTGCTGGCGGGCACGTGGGATGCGTCGTGCACGAATGCCCCGTACTATCTGAACGCGACGGGAAATGCGTGGTGGGGCGCTGTGGGATTTGGTCCGGTGACCACCCCCCTTCCGGCAATCTCATTCGAAAATCCGGGCTGCACAGGCGCTGCATTTGCCGTGGACCCCGCGCCGGTCCTGCCGCGGGGATGCGAGGGCGCCCCCGGTGACCGGCCTGTGAGCGACGCCGCATTCACGAAACCCCGTCTCGAGGCATCGCCCGACGCGCCCACGGCCCGGCTCATGCCCAACCCCGCTGACTCGCGGGTGCTTCTGATGCCCTCGGATGCCTGGGGGTCGGCACTTTGGAGTTGGCAGGTCTACGATGCGTCCGGCCGTGTGGTCGAATGTTCCCGGAATCCCGCTACCGGTTCCACCACGGTGGACGTTTCCCACTGGAGTCCGGGGACGTACACGGTGGAGTTCCGCTGCGACACCGCGGAGCCCGCGCGGGAACGCTGCCCCCTTATCGTGCTCCCTCGATGAGGCCGATGAGGCCTTCCACAGCCCACCGGTACCCTTCGAGCCCCAAGCCCGAAATGCCGGCCCGGCACACCGGCGCGAGCAGCGAAACGCGCCGGAAATCTTCGCGTGCAGGGATGTGCGACAAGTGGACCTCGATGACCGGAGCAGCGATGGCGGCCACTGCGTCGCGCAAGGCCACGCTGGTGTGGGTGTATCCCCCGGGATTCAAGACAATTCCGTCGGCACGAAACCCCACTTCGTGCAGGCAGTTGATCAGCTCGCCCTCGACGTTTGTTTGGAACCGGTGCACGTGCACCCCGCGTTTCGCCCAGCCTGCTGTCCAAGCGGGCAGCACGGCATCCAAGGTGCGCACCCCGTACGTGCCCGGTTCCCGGGTGCCTACGAGGTTCAGGTTGGGGCCTTCAATCAACCACAGTTCCATGGGAATGCATCCAAGTTGCGGCAAACGGTTCAATGACCGCCACCATCACGAAGAAAACCATCAGAGCGGCTGCCACGTTCAACCAGAATCCCGCTCGGGCCATTTGGGCCATCGAGAGCCGGCCGCTTCCGAACACGATGGCGTTCGGAGGCGTGCCCATCGGCAACATGAATGCGCAGCTGCTCGCAAGGGTCACGGGAACGGCCAGCGTCAGGGGGTGCAGCCCCAATCCCGGGGCCAGCTCCGCCACCACCGGCACGAGCACCACCGTCAATGCGAGGTTGCTCATCACTTCGGTCAAAAACAAGGCCCCCACCACCAACAGGCATCCCAGGCCCCACCACGGCAGGTGCAACTCCGTGGCCAAAAACCCCGCGACCCCTTCCAGGACGCCGGTGCGGGCCAGTGCCTCTGCAGCGGCCAGCCCTCCGCCGAAGAGCAACAGAATCTCCCACGGCACCCCGCGGGCATCTTCCCACGTCAGCAGCCGCGTTGAACCGTGGTCCGCCGAAGGAACGAGGAACAGCGCGATGGCCCCGAGGACGGCAACCCAGGTGTCTTGGATGGGAAATCCCGTCGCCGAACGAATCGCACTGCCGAAAATCCACAGCAGCGCCGTCCCCAAAAACACCGCCACAACCCGCCGTTCCGCCGCAGTCCATGGCCCGAGCGCACGACTCAAGGTGGCCAAATGCACTTCGGCATCGGGATCCGCTTCGGCCGAAAGGGGAAAGGCCACGCGCGTGAGATACACCTGCGTTAACAGGAGCATCGCGAGCGCAAACGGGAACGCCACCGCCATCCAACCTGCGAACGAGATTTCAATGGAAAACGACTCCGACAGGATGCCTGCCATGGCCACGTTGGGCGGCGTGCCTACCAGGGTGGCAAGGCCTCCGATGCTCGCGGCATACGCAGTGGCCAACAACAATGCGGGAGCAAGCCTGTCGCGGGAGGCCGGCACGTGGCTCGCGATGGACAGCGCGATGGGCAGCATCATCAAGGTCGTCGCGGTGTTCGAAATCCACATGCTCAAGAACCCCGTAGCCAGCATGAATCCCAGCACAATGCGCCGTCCCGAGGTGCCTGTTCGTCGGAGGACAAAGAAGGCCACCCGGCGGTGAACGTTCCACTTCTCCAGTGCGATGGCCAGCAAAAACCCGCCTAAAAAGAGGTACACATAGGGCGAACCGTAGGCCACAGTCACCTCGTCCATCTTCAACACGCCGGTTGCGGGGAGCAACACAATGGGAAGAAGCGACGTCACCGCAATCGGGAGCACCTCGGCAATCCACCACACCAGCATCCACACCACGGAAGCCACGGCCCAACCGGCCGCTGGAGCAGCCCCCGCCAGATGCGGCAGGGTCCAGCCTAACCCGAAAAAAAGGAGCGGCCCCATCCACAACAGCGCGCGTTTCATGGGACCGACAATTCGAGGATGGCGTGCACAGGAAGGTGATCCGAAATGTAGACCCCCCACTTGATGTGTTCGTCTGCACAGGTCCATTTCACCGGCGCACCGCGCACGAAAATGTGGTCGATGCGGGGCGCGGCGGCAAGGTGCGCGGGAAGGAAGGTGGAAAACGTCCCATAGGACGGGCGGCAGCGGTATTCCGCCACTGCATAGGCATCCTCGAGGCTCGCCAGCTCCCGCAGCATCCGCACTTCGTCGCTTTCAGCCGTCGCGTTGAGGTCCCCGAGGACCAAACTGACCACGTCCGGGGCCCAGCCGAGCCAGCCCGCGACAAGTGCGGCTGAGCCTGCCCGCGCCTCGCTGCTTTCGTGGCACCAATGGGTGTTCACCACGCGCAACATTTGGCCCGAAGCCCGGTCGTGGAAGGTGCAAATCGTGGCAATGCGCGGAAGCGTCGCGGACCATCCGATGGACCCGGGCACGAGGAAATCGGGGGAAAGCCAACGCACTTCGCCTGACAAGAAGTCGAGGCGTTCGGGGTTCCAAAACACCGGACAGGCTTCCCCCCCGCCGCCGGCGTCGCGGCCGGTTCCGAAGGACGCGAGGTGGGGCAGGTCGTCGCGGAGGTCCTGCATTTGGTGCGGCAGCACTTCCTGAAAGCCGATGAGGTCGAAACCGGCCACCGCAGCGGCCACTTCGCGGTGACGATCCGCCCACTTCAAGGTGTCCGAGGGGTTGTCGTACCGGACATTGAACGTGGCCACCCCCAACTCGTGCCGGACGGTGTCCGCCGCCAACTCCACAGCAACGCCTGCAAAAATCGCGGGTACGAGCGCAAACCACATGTCCGCAAGATACCTCGGACCTCCGACCTTTGCGGCCTTGAAACGCACACGCATCTTCCGAAAGGGCCAGGAACTGGAGCTGACCATCGAGCGTTACGCCTTCGGCGGCCAAGGCATCGCGCGGGTGGAGACCGAGGCGGGTGCCTTCACCGTCTTCGTGGAAAACACGTTTCCCGGTCAGCGGGTGAAAGCCCGGGTGGTGGCGTGCAAGGCGCGGCACGCGGAATGCGCGCTCGTGGACGTTCTCGAACGCTCTGCGCACGAAGCGGACGCGGGGTATCAGGAAATCCCGGGAGCCCCCTACGCCCGGGTACCGATCGCGCTGCAGCGGAAGTACAAAGAAGAGACCGTGCTGGAGCTGTTTGCGCGCATCGGCGGAGAGGCTGCGGTGGCCGAGGTGTTTGAGGGCTGGGTGGCTTCTCCTGCGGTTTGGCACTACCGCAACAAGATGGAATACAGCTTCGGAGCCATCGTCCACAACCCGGAAACCGGGGAGAAAGAGGACCGGTTCGGACTGGGTTTCAAGCGGCGCGGAACCTGGTGGGCCGTCGAAAACCTCGACCGCGACAGCGGCTTGTTCGACGCCGATGTGGAAGGAACGCTGGCGGAAATCCGCAGGTGGTGCGAGGCCACCGGGCTGCCGGCGTGGCACGCCCCGCGGCGGGAGGGCTTCTTCCGCTTTCTGGCGGTGCGCAAAAGCCGCCACAGCGGGGGGCTTTTGGCCAACCTGGTCACCACCTCCCACGGCATTGAACAATTTGACATCGAAGGATTTACAGCCCTGTTGCGCACCTTGTGGGGAACGCGCCTCGAAGGGTTGCTCCACACCCTCAACGACGACACGGGAGAGCGCGTCGAAGCGCGGGACGGGCAGCGGCGGTTGGTGTTTGGCCGGGAGCACCTCGAGGAAACCCTCAACGGACTCACCTTCCACGTGCAGATGCCGAGCTTTTTCCAAACAAATCCCGCGAGTGCAGAATTGCTCTACGCAGCAGTCGTCGAGGCCGTTCAACACGGCCCCCCCGGGGCAGTCCTCGACCTGTTTTGCGGCACGGGCACCATCGCCCAGTTGATTGCCCGGGGCACAGAAGCCGAGGTGGTCGGTGTTGAGCTGGTGGAAACCGCCGTAGCCGATGCGCGGGCTTCTGCGGCGCGCAACGGACTGGAGCGCATCCGGTTTCATGCCGCCGATGTGGGCAAGTTCCTGGATGCACATCCGGCCTATGCCGGTCGCATTGCATGTGCCGTGGTCGACCCCCCGCGGGCGGGGATCGCGCCGAAGACCTTGCAGAAAGTCATTGCCCTTGGTGCAAAACGGTTGGTGTACGTCTCGTGCAACCCGGCGACCCAAGCCCGCGATGTGGCGGTTTTGCGGGAAGCCGGCTACCGCCTGCGCGCGCTGAAACTCGTGGACCAGTTCCCCCACACGTCCCATGTGGAAACTGTGGCCATCTTTGAGGCCAAATGAGCAAGACCCAAATCCTCACCGCCGACCAAATCGAGCGCAAACTGCAACGCATGGCGCGGGAACTGCTTGAAGTGCATGCGCACGCCCCGAACGTGGTGCTGGTCGGCATCGCGGGCCAAGGAGAAGCGGTCGCAGAACGTTTGGCCCGCATCCTCGAAGAAATTGCTCCAAATCAACGCACCCAGCGCATGACGTTGCGGCTGAACAAGCTCCACCCTGCCAGTGAACCGGCCCAGTTTTCTGGACCTTCCGAAGCGCTGCGCGGTCAGCCGGTGGTGGTGGTGGACGACGTGCTCAATTCGGGGCGCACGCTGATCCATGCGGTGAAATACGTGTTGGACGCCGGGGCCGAACGCATCACAGCGGCCATCCTCGTCGACCGGATTCACCGTTCCTTCCCGGTGCGGGCCGACATCTGCGGGCTTTCCCTCAGCACGACCTTGAAAGAACGCATCGAAGTCGAAACCGCGGCCAGCGGCCCAGCCGCCACCGACGCGGCCTACCTCGTCGACTGAAGCCTGCGGGCCAGGGCCTCCACGTCGGCTTCACTCGGCGCCCGCCACACCTCCAGGGCACGGGCGTACACGGGACGCCGGCGCAGCCAAAGTGCGCGGGCGCGCGCCTCCCAGTCCGAGCCGGAGAGCAACGGCCGCTGCTCCCGCTCCGCGGCCAACCGCGCGGCCAACACCGGCCACTCCACGTCCAACCAAATCACCCGACCCGCGCCTTCCAAGACCGGCCAAACGCCCGGCAACTCCGGCGTCCCCCCTCCCGTGGCAATGATTTGGGGATCGGCACGCGCAGCGACCCGCTGAACCGCTTCGGCCTCGAGGGCCCGAAATCCGGGCTCGCCGAGGGCGGCGAACAGCTCAGCAACGGACCGACCTGCCGCGGTTTCTACTTCGACGTCGAGGTCGACGAACGGGCGCCCGAGGACCTGCGCGGTGCGCGCGGCCCAGTGGGTTTTCCCGGCGCCCATGAAGCCGATGAACCACACATGTTGGCCGGAATGCATGCGCGCAAGGTAGTGTTTTTCAGTCAATTTGGCGCGCGAAGTGCGCAAAGCCTGACAACTTGTCCGCCCCAGCGCCGTGGCGCACGCTTTGCCGCTCGCTGCGAAAACCACCTCCCATGGACATCGGAAACTTCACCCTGAAAAGCCAAGAAGTCATCGACCGCGCGCAGCAGGAAGCGTTGGCGGGCAACCACCCGGAAATCGGCACGTTGCACCTCCTGCATGCCCTGCTGCACGTCGAAGACCCCGTGGTGCCCGGCCTGCTCGGCAGATTGAATGTCAATACAAAAGCGCTGACCGCAGCCGTGGACCGCATGATCGCCGGACTCCCCAGCGTGGCCGGGGCCTCTCCCTCCCTCTCGCGCAGTGCGGTCAATGTGTTGCAGCGCGCGCAAGCCTTTGCCCGCAAAGCCGGCGATGAATACGTGGCTTCCGACCGGTTGCTCGAAGGATTGCTCAGCGAAACCGACGCAACCGCCCAGGTTTTGAAGGATGCCGGCGCCACCTTGGACGGCGTAAAACAGGCCGCCGCTGCGCTGCGCAAGGGCGCTGCCACCACCTCCTCGAGCGCCGAGAGCACCTACGAGGCGTTGGGCAAGTACGCCCGCAACCTCAACGCCCTCGCGGCGGAAGGCAAGCTCGACCCCGTCATCGGGCGCGACGAAGAAATCCGCCGCGTGCTCCAAATCCTCAGCCGGCGCACGAAAAACAACCCGCTGTTGATCGGCGAACCCGGCGTAGGCAAGACGGCCATCGCCGAGGGCATCGCCCACCGCATCGTGGCGGGCGACGTGCCGGACACCTTGCACGACAAGGTCATCCACTCGCTCGACATGGGCGCGCTCGTGGCCGGGGCGAAGTACAAGGGCGAGTTCGAGGAACGCCTGAAGGCGGTGGTGAAGGAAGTGACCGGGGCCGACGGCCGCATCGTCCTCTTCATCGACGAGATCCACACCCTGGTCGGGGCCGGTGGCGGAGAAGGCGCGATGGATGCCGCAAACATCCTGAAACCGGCGCTCGCCCGTGGAGAACTGCGTGCCATCGGGGCCACCACCCTCAACGAATACCGCAAGTACTTCGAAAAGGACAAGGCCCTCGAACGCCGGTTCCAGCAAGTGCTCGTGGAAGAACCGGACCGCGAGGACGCCATCTCCATCCTCCGCGGCATCAAGGACAAATACGAACAACACCACCGCATCCAAATCCGCGACGAAGCCATCCTCGCCGCCGTGGACCTGAGCACGCGCTACATCAGCGACCGCTTCTTGCCGGACAAAGCCATCGACCTCATCGACGAAGCGGCCTCGAAGTTGCGACTTGAGATGAATTCGAAGCCCGAAGAACTCGACGAACTCGACCGCCGCATCCTGCAGTTGGAAATCGAACGCGAGGCCATTCGCCGGGAAGATGACACCGCAAAACTCGCCGAGCTCGGAGCACAACTTGCTCACCTGCAAGAAGAACGAGACCGCCTGAACACCCAGTGGCGCAACGAAAAGGACATCGCAGACGGCATCGCCGCGCGCAAATCCGAAATCGAGGCCCTGAAGCTCGAAGCCGAACGCGCAGAGCGGGAGGGCGACTTCGGCAAGGTGGCAGAAATCCGCTACGGCCGCATCCAGGAAGCGGAGACCGCAGTGGCTGCGGGCAGGTCGCAACTGATTGACTTGCAGTCACGAATGAAGCTCATCAAGGAGGAGGTCGACGCGGCCGAGGTGGCGGCTGTGGTGGCGCATTGGACCGGAATTCCGGTGGCGCGGATGCTCGAGAGCGAGAAGGACAAGCTCCTCCGGCTCGAAGAAACCTTGCACGAGCGGGTGGTGGGCCAAAACGCCGCCGTAGTCGCCGTCGCCGATGCCATCCGGCGTTCACGGGCCGGCCTGAGCGACGCCGCACGCCCGGTGGGCAGCTTCCTGTTCCTCGGGACCACCGGGGTGGGAAAGACCGAGCTCGCCCGCGCGCTCAGCGAAGTGCTGTTCAACGATGAACATGCCCTCGTGCGCATCGACATGAGCGAGTTCCAAGAATCCCACACCGTCAGCCGGCTCGTGGGCGCACCTCCGGGCTACATCGGCCACGACGAAGGGGGCCAACTCACCGAAGCGGTCCGCCGCAAACCGTACACCGTGGTGTTGCTCGACGAGATCGAAAAAGCCCACCCGGACGTCTTCAACGTGTTGCTGCAAGTCCTCGACGACGGCCGCCTGACCGATGCGAAAGGCCGCACCGTAAACTTCCGCAACACCCTGATCATCATGACCTCAAACGCCGGCTCGGAGGGCATCCAAGCGTGCTTCGACGCGGCCCGCGGACGCATCACGGAAGCGGTCGTGGCGGAAATGGAGGCCATCGCACAGGCGGCCCTGCGCCGCATCGTGCGGCCGGAGTTTCTCAACCGCATCGACGAGGTCATCGTCTTCCACCCGCTCGAGAAGGCGCACCTGCGCCGCATCGTCGAAATCCAACTGCTGGGGCTGGGCAACCGGCTCAAGGAGGCGGGCATCGATTTGCGGGTGTCCGAAGAAGCGCTCGGGTGGCTGGCGGAGACCGGCTACAGCCCGGACCTCGGAGCGCGCCCGCTCAAGCGCTTGATTGCGAAAGAGGTCCTCAACCGGCTGAGCAAGGCCATCCTCTCGGGAACCCTCCGGCGCGACCGGGTGAACGTCCTCGACGTATTCGACGGGGAGGTGGTTTTCCGGGAACGGATCGACGACGAGGCGGTCCTCGACCTCAATCCCTGAAGTCAGCGGACGGAAATTTTGAAGGCAGAACGCCCGCCGAGGAAGCCCTCGAGGACATCTCCGGATGCCACAGGACCCACTCCGGCGGGCGTTCCCGTGAACAGCAAATCGCCGGATTTGAGCGTCATGTAGCGCGAGACGTGGGCGATGAGGGCGTCCACGGGATAGAGCATGTCGCGGGTGGTGCCGGTTTGGGCCACCTGCCCGTTGCGCTGCAAGGTGAAGTCCAAATCCTGCACGTCCCCGCCCAACGCCTCCACGCTCCACCACGTCCGGCCGACCACTGCCGACCCGTCGAACGCCTTCGCCTTTTCCCACGGCCCGCCCGCCTTTTTGAGCGCATCCTGCACATCGCGCGCGGTGAAATCGATGCCGACGGTGACCTGCGAATAATAGCGCCGCGCGAATTCCGGCGCGATGGCCCGGCCCAACCGGTCGATGCGCACGACCAACTCGATTTCGTGGTGCACCTCCTGTGTCCACTCCGGGAGGTAAAACGGATGCCGCGCCCCGAGCACGGCGCTGTCCGGCTTCAGGAAAAACAGCGGTTCCGCAGGCACGGCGTTGCCCAACTCCCGGGCGTGGTCCGCGTAGTTGCGCCCGATGCACACGATTTTCATGCGGCGAAGGTCGGGCAGAACTACCGGGCGTAAAACGTCACCACGACCCGGCGGTCCTCGGCGCCGCGGTTCCTGGCCTGCTCTTCGCCGACGTAGTTCACCAGGACGCGCTGGCCGTCTACGCCGCTGGTCAGCAGGTAACGGCGGACGGCTTCTGCGCGCGTCCGGGAAAGTTGGAGGTTCGCCGTGCGCTCCCCCGCGGCATCGGTGTGGCCGGTGAGGACCACGCGCAGCTGCGGATAGCGGGTGAGCAAGTCCATGACTTCGGCGAGTTGGAGCTGGGCGTTGAGGCCGAGGGTCGAGGATGCGCTGGCGAACCGCACGTCGAAGGCTTCGGGGAGCCGCAGCGCCGCGAGTTCGGGGTCGGCTTCGACGGGGCGGCCGCGCAGCGCTGCCACGTCGCGCTCGAGCGCGCTGAGGCGGTCGTCTTGGCGTTCGAGCAAGGTGACGACGCGGTCGAGCAGGGCATCGTTTGAAACGGACGCCGCCGGGCGCGAGGGCGCCAACGCGAGCTGGGAGGCGTCGCCCGCGCCGAGGGCCGCGCGGGAGTCCGCGCTCAAATCGAGGGACAGAGGACGCAGCGGCGCCTCGGGATCGAACCCGCCCCATTCCCGCAGCACCGCTTCCACGTCCTCGGGGGGCACTTGCTCCGTCGCCGTCAGCTGCTCGATGAGCCCGCGGTTCACGAAATAGCCGAGTTCCGCCCCGGCCTGCGATACCACTTCGCCGATGCGGTTTGTGATGAGCAGGTACAGGCGTTCTGCCGTGCCCAAACCCGCACCGGCCCCCGCCCGCGACCGCGCCACATCCCGCTCGTCCAGTTCGCCCACATCCCGCAGCAACAACACCACCTCCTCTGAAAACCCTTCAAACGGCACCTTCTCCCGCAACCCCTGCCACGCGAGCACCTCGCGCACCACTTCCTCCATCGTCCGCAACAGCACCCGCTCCGAGACCTTCCAGCCCACCTGCCCTTCGCGCACCTCCACCGCCCCTTCAAGGTAGAGCGCAATGTTGTCGAGGATGGCCGCTTGGGCCCTGCGCACCCGGTCGTCCGGTGCCGTGGACCAGTAGTTGATGGTCAAGGTGCCCGTCCGGCTGCCCCGCAGTTCCGGCTGCGCATGCGCACTTGCCCCGGCCGCCCACGCCGCCAGAACCCACACTCCCCAGCGACCGGTGAACGCGAACCCGCGCATCCCTCAAAGTTCGCTCAAACCGCCTTATAAATCGACGAAACCTACTTCCCCCGGCCGCGCAATACGGTCAACACCGTGTACATCAGGATTTTAAAGTCTAAGGCGAGGCTCATGTTTTCGATGTACATGACGTCGAAGCGGAGCCGTTGCACCATTTGGTCCACGTTCGTCGCATAGCCATATTTCACCTGGCCCCACGAGGTAATGCCCGGCCGCACCCGGTGCAAATGGCGGTAATGGGGCGCGCGCTCAAGGATCAGCGCGATGTAGTGCGCCCGCTCCGGCCGCGGCCCCACGAGCGACATGTCCCCGCGCAACACATTGAAAAACTGGGGAAACTCATCTAAACGGGACTTGCGCAAAAACCGTCCCACCCGCGTGATCCGCGGATCGTCGTCGCTGCTGAGCTGGGGTCCGGACTGTTCCGCGTTCACCACCATGGTGCGGTATTTAAAGATGCGGAACGGTCGGCCGTGCAGCCCGATCCGCTCCTGCGAGAAAAACACCGGCCCCGGGGACGTCGCCTTGACCGCCACGGCGATGCCGATGTACACCGGCGCGAGCAGCAGCAACGCCAAGGAGGACACCGTCAAATCCATGCCGCGCTTCAGCACCACCTGGGCAGGAGGCATCATGTGGCGGTGGACCTCCATCAGCGGCGCGCCGTAAATGCTGGACATCCGCACGCTGCCGCTGAGAATGTCGTACATGTCGGGCAGGATGCGCACCTCCACGCCCGTCCCGTCGAGTTCGTTGAGCACGCGTTCGAGGACCGGCCGGTCGCTGCTGCCGATGGCCAAAATCACTTCCTCCACCCCTTGCCTGCGCACGGTCTCCAGCAAATCCGCCCCGGACCCCAGCCGCGGCATCACCGCTGCAAGCTGGGTGTCTTTGCCGTTGGCCTGCAAGAATCCTACGAATTGGAACCCCGGATTGCGCCGCAACGCCAGGATTTCCTCCACCATCCGCAGCGCCCGCTCGTCCCCGCCGACCACGAGGGTCGGAAAGCCCCACACGCCGCGGTGGATCCGCTTGACCGTTCGCGTGGTGATGATCAACCGGCCCAGGAGGGTGAACAGGAAGTGGCTGGACGCGAGCACCGCCAGGGAGGCATAGTAATGGCGGTAGCCGGCCACCGTATCGTCCAGGATCAGGACGAGGAACAGGAAAAACGCCCCCACCGCGGTCGTCGCTGCGACTTGGCCCAGCTCGAGGATGCGGTGCCGGCGCATGGGCCGCAAATACATCCCGGCTAGCGCGTACAACAGCACCCAAAACACCACCACCCCCACCAACCCTTGCACGTACCGCTCCGAAAACACCACTTCCACCGGCTCCCGCAGCGCCTGCGGCTCCACCCACGCCTTGCGGAAGGCGTAGAGCACCGTCCACGAAGCCGCTGCTGCCAGGGCATCCGCAGTCAAATACGCCGCCCGGAGCGCACGCGTCCTCATTCGAAGTAGACGATTTTCAGGTTGTCCACCACGATGTAGGCCGGTGCCGTCACCCCATCCCACACCGCGTCCAACGTCAACTCCCACCCGTCCGTGCCCGGAAGCGACCGGACCACCGGAGCAAGGTCGAGGTAGACCTTCTTGCGTTCCCCGTCCGTCGGCCGCAGCACCAGGATCGGGGTGCGGGTCGTATTCACCCCGTCGACCGCCAACAAGCCCACGGCGAACTCGTGCGAGCAGCGGTAGTCGATTTCGAGCCACACCGCATCGTTTGGGGGCAGCGGATACTGCTGTTCGTTCGTAGTGGCCGTCAGCACGGCCGCTCCCGGACCCAGCGCGATGTAGCCGCTGCCGTCCCCGTCAAGCACCCAAGCGGCATCGGTCGTCCGCACCACCTCGGCGGTGCTGGTGGCCGCCTCCACAAACCGGTTCGCCGTTTCAAAATCTTCGGCGACCACCACTTCCACCCCGTCCGCATAGCCCGTACTCAGCGTCAACGTGTCCGTGGCCCCGGGAACGACGGCCACATCCCACGCAACCGCGCGGTAGAACGGGTACGGCTTGCGGCTCGCGGCCACTCCGTTTGCCCGGATGCCGGGCAGGAAGGTGAGCGACTCCGAATCGCCGAGGTCCTCGCGCAGCAGGGGGATGTCCGCCGGCAGCGGAAACGCCCCGAGCACGCCGCGTTCCGTGTAAACCCACACTTCCTCAATGCGCTCGGTGGGTTCGCCTTGGCCCGGCTCGACCGCAAAGGCCCATGCGGGCACATGCAGCCGATGCGGCAGGTCCGCAGGCTCCGGCGTGCACGCACAAGCGAGCGCCGCAATCAACATCGTCCGGGGGGCGTGCAACAGTTGCAAGTCGGTGGTCAAATCGGACGGCAAAGGTATCCCGCGCACATCCGAGGTTCGGGGCTTAAACGCCCGACTTGCCCACGAAGTATGCGGGCTTTTCCACATTCCGGCGAAGTTTTCAACAGTCGCGCCCGCGCTGCGGGGTGCTGTACCTTCGCGCCATGAAGTTTTTCATCGACACGGCAAATTTGGCCCAAATCCGCGAAGCGAACGACCTCGGAGTCCTCGACGGCGTGACCACGAACCCCTCCCTCATGGCGAAGGAGGGCATCCGCGGCGAAGATGCGGTGCACGCGCACTACCGGGCAATTTGCCAAATCGTCGACGGCGACGTCAGCGCCGAAGTGATCGCCACCGACTACGCCGGCATGGTCGCTGAAGGGCGGCTCCTCGCCGCGCTCCACGCGAACATCGTGGTCAAGGTCCCCTGCACCCGAGAAGGCATCCAAGCCATCCGCACCTTCACCGACGAGGGCATCCGCACGAACTGCACGCTGATTTTCTCGGCCGGCCAAGCCCTCGTGGCAGCAAAAGCCGGCGCCACGTATGTCAGCCCCTTCATCGGCCGCCTCGACGACGTGGGATCCGACGGTCTCGCCCTCATCGAGAAAATCCGGAACATCTACGACAACTACGACTTCGATACGGAAATCCTCGCAGCCAGCGTGCGCCATCCGATGCACATCCTGGATTGTGCAGAACTCGGCGCGGACGTCATGACCGGTCCGCTCAGCGCCATCCTGGGCCTGTTGAACCACCCCTTGACGGACAAGGGCCTCGAGCAGTTCCTGGCCGACCACGCCCGGGTGAACGCCTGACACCGTGCTGCTCCGCATCCACCCCGGCAACCCGGACGCGCGCCGGCTCGATCAGGCGGTGCGGGCCCTGCGTGCGGACGGCGTCATCGTGGTGCCGACCGACACGGTCTATTCCTTCGCCTCCGCCCTCGGTTCGTCGAAAGGCCTGGATCAGCTCGCGCGGCTGAAGGGCATCAAGCCCGAGAAAGCGAACTTCTCGCTGCTGTGCGCGGACCTCTCGATGCTCAGCGCCTTTACAAAGCCGCTCCCGAACGACGTCTTCAAGCTGATGAAGCGCGCCCTGCCCGGGCCGTACACCTTCATCCTTGAAGCGAGTGGGCAGGTGCCCAAATGGTTCACCTCGAACCGCCGCTCCATCGGCATCCGCGTCCCCGACCACCCCGTCGCGCAGGCCCTGCTCGCGGCGCACGGCGGTCCGCTGGTGGTCACCTCGGTCCACGACGACGACGAGGTGCTGGAATACACCACCGATCCCGAGCTCATTTACGAGCGGTACGGCGACCGGGTGGAAGCCGTCATCGACGGCGGCTACGGGCACCTGCATGCATCCACCGTCATCGACTGCACCGTGTCTCCGCCGGAAGTGGTGCGCGAGGGCCTCGGGCCGGTCGAAGGACTGCTTTAGCGCGGCCGGGTCGTGCGCGGCATGCGGGCGGCCAACATCGGCACGAAGGCAAAGAGCCCGTGTTCGCGTTGGGTGAACTCCGTTTCGGACGTGCGCTGAAAGGTGTGCATGACCTGCGTTTCGCCTTCGCCGACGGGGATGACCAGGGTGCCGCCGAGGACGAGTTGGGCGAGGAGGGCCTGCGGCACCTCGGGGGCCCCGCAGGTGACCACGATGCCGTCGTAGGGGGCGAACACCGCCTTGCCCTTGTACCCGTCGCCGTAGAACAGGTCCGGCCGGTGGCCGAGGGCGGCGAGCATGGGGCCGGCTTTTTCGAAGAGCTCCCGCTGGCGTTCGATGCTGTACACCTTGTAGCCCATGGCGCACAGGACCGCGCATTGGTAGCCGCTGCCGGTGCCGATTTCCAGCACGCGGGCGCCCGGTGCGCAGTTGAGCAAGGTGGTTTGGCGGGCGACCGTGTACGGCTTTGAAATGGTTTGCCCGGCGCCGATTTGGAACGCCTTGTTCGCGTAGGCGAATTGCTCGAACGCCGAGCTCAGGAAGGCGTGCCGCGGAACCTTGTCCATGGCCTCGAGCACGTCTTCTCGCACGTCCCCGAGCTGCCGCAGCTCCTCCAACATCTTGCGCCTCAAACCCTTGTGGCGGTAGTCATCGCGAATCGTCACGCAGCGGAAGATACAGCCGTGCACGTAACTTCCCCCCATGGCGCACGTCGGGGTCTGCGGGGTCGGTTTTTTGGGCTCGATCCACTTGAAATGCTTGGAGGAACTGGGCGTGGCCGCCGGGTACTTCGACCCGGACCCGGCGGCTACAGCGCAGGCGGCCGCCTGCACCGCTGCACCGGCCTTCCCCTCCTACGAAGCCCTGCTCGAGGCGGTGGATGCGGTGGTCATCGCCGCGCCCACGGCCTTGCACGCCGCACTTGCGTCCGCAGCGCTTGCACGGGGCCGCCACGTCTTCCTCGAAAAACCGGTAGCAGCCACGGCTGCGGAAGGCCAAACGCTGCGCACCCTGGCCGCCGGCAGCGGCCTGGTCGTCGCCGTGGGCCACATCGAGCGGTTCAACCCGGCCTACCGCGCCGCCCTGCCCTTCCTGAGCGCCGCGCGGCACATCGTCGCGCACCGCATCGCCCCGTTCACCCCGCGCGGGGCGGACGTCAGCGTGGTGCACGACCTCATGATCCACGACCTCGATGCGCTGCTGGGTGCGTGGGGCGACGACGTGGTGGAGGTGGAGGCGAGCGGGGAACGGACGGTGACGGAGACCGTAGATGCGGCGCGTGCGCGGCTGGTTTGGCGCGACGGCCGCCGGGCGGAGGTGGTGGCCAGCAGAACGGGCACCGAACGGCTCCGGCGCTGGGAAGCCACCGGGGACGCGGCGCAGGTCGCAGTGGATTTTCTCACGCGCACCGCGGCGCACGCGGTGGCGGGCGAGCGGCGACCGTTGGAAGTGGAGGCGTGCAACCCGCTCGAGGAGGAGCTGAAGGCCTTTTTGCGGGCAGTCCGGAGCGAAGGTCCCGTGGGCGTGACGCTGGAGGAGGGGGTGTGCGCGTTGGGTTTGGCCGAGCGCATCCTCGCGTGCATCCACACCCCTACCTTCGCAGCATGACGAAGCACTGGTTCACCTGCCGCGTGAAGTCCGTCCGCCACGACAGCGACGGCGCGGAAATCAAAGTCACCGAGGCCTATGTGCTCGACGGCTACTCGTACACCGAAGCCGAGTACCGCATGGCAACGATTTGCGAAGAAGAGGGCATCCGGCCGTTCGAAATTGTCTCGATCACGAAGTCGCCTATCCACGAGGTGATCCGTTTCGACGATGCGGACAACTGGTTCCGGGTGGTGGTGGCCCTCACGACGTTCGACGAGCAGAAGGGGGTGGAGAAGGAGACGAACCAAAACATCCTGCTCTCCGCCGCCGACGTGCGGGATGCCTTCGACAAGGTCGCGGGCCACATGCGGAATTTGGGCATCGGCTACGTCATCCCTTCGATTGCTTTCCAAAAAATCACCGCAGTCTACCCCCTCGACGAAACCGAAGGCGGTCGCCCCGCCACGCCGGTTTCGGAAGCGCTCGCGGCCCACATCGACGAGGAAACCGGCGAGGTTTTTTGATCCCTACATCCAGTCCCACGCACTCCGGTGCGCGCCCGCGGCCGCTGCGCGGTCGATGAACCACGCAAAAAACGGGTCCCCGCCCAGCGTCGCGCTGTCGCCCACCAGCACGAGGTGCATCCGGGCGCGGGTCATGGCCACGTTCGTGCGGCGGTACTCGGTGAGGAAGCCGATGTCCCCGTCGGGGTTGCTGCGGGTCAAACTCAGCACCATCACGTCCCGCTCTTGGCCTTGGAAGCTGTCGACGGTCGAAACCTCGACCCGCGCGCGGTCTGCAGCCGTCCAGCCGGCTTCGGCGATGCGGGCGTTGAGCATTTGGACCTGCGCGCGGTAGGGCGCGACCACGCCGATGGATGCGGTCGGAGCGGCCGCAAGCAACTCGGTAAGCCGCGCCACGACAAAGACGGCCTCCTCGGGGTTCGCCGTGCTTTCTGCCCCTTCCTCCCGCGCTTCGTCAAACCCGCACCCCGCCGTATCGATGAACACCCACGGGGCCAACCCCTCCAACCCCCGATCCGCCACCGACGCATCGGCCACGAGTGCCCCCGCATAAAACGCATCCGACGGCGGCTGCATGATTTCCCGGTGCATGCGGTACTGCACCGTCAGCAGGTGTGAACATTCCGGCGCGTCGGCGTGCCGGTCCATGCATTTCTCGAGCAAGCTGATGTCGAACCCGCCCTTTGCGGCTTCCAAACTGCGCACCGTGGGGGGAAGCTGCTGCGGATCTCCGGCGAGGACGGCCCGGTCGGCCCGCAAGAGCGCCACCCACGCCGCCGGTTCGAGGGCTTGGCCGGCCTCGTCCATCACCACCACGGGGAAGCGCTGGTCGCCGAGGAGGGGGTCGGCCGTGCCGATGAGCGTGGCACACACCACGTCGGCCTCGCGGAGGACGCGGTCGACGAGGTAGGCCTCGGTGGCCCGCGCCTCGCGGAGCAAGTCGCGCCCTTCGTCGCGGGCGGCCCGTTTGTCCCGCCGGTCGTCGGCCCCGAAGGAACGGCGGGTGCGGTCGGCATCGTGGAAGGCGTCCGTCGCGCGGCGGCGGAGTTCCCGGACTTGGCGGTAGCCGGGGTCCTGCTCGACCAGCGCATCGACCGTGCACGACAACAACGCTTCGTCGACCCGGGCCGGGTGGCCGATGCGCACAACGCGGAGCCCGGCTTCCCGGCATTTGGCGGCGAGCACGTCCACAGCGGTGTTGCTGGGAGCGGTCGCCAACACGCGCTCGCCCCCCGCCACCAACCCCGCGATGGCCGCCACGAGCGTCGTGGTTTTCCCGGTGCCCGGCGGACCGTGCAGCAGCAGCAGCGACGGGCGTGCCAGGATGCCCTCCACCGCCGCTTGCTGCGGCGCATTCAACGGCCCCACGGCCGGGACCGCATCGCTCACCCCCTTCCGCTCCGGCAGCGCGCCGTAGCCCAGCACGCCGTCCCGGAATGCCCGCCGCTTCGGGTCCGAAGCATTGAGCCACTCGCTCAGGGCCCATGCCATCGTCTTCGCAGACCGCTCGTCCGGCCGCACATCGAGCGTCCAGCGCCCGTGCAACTCGTTTCTGCTGGGCGGCGGTCCTTCGAGCAAGACCTGCAAGGTGTCCGGGGCCGCACGGCGCACAATGCCCCGGCGCGGCTCCTCCGAGCCGTCCACCGCAGAGAGCGTCACCGGCGCACCGGCGCGAAAGGCCTGCAGCTCCCCCGCCCCCGGTTGCCAGCGCACCACCACCGAAGCCATCCCTCCGACCGCTCCTTCCCCGGGCTCCACCTCCACCGGCGACCACGTCAAGCCCTCGGCCCGCCGCACCCGCATGGGCGCTCCTTGCACCGCCGCCGCCATCCGCTCCGCCTCTTCCGCGGCTTCGATGGCCAGCAGCGCAGCCACGGCCCCCAACTCTTCGATGGCGTCGCGGTACCGCGGCACCCCGCCGGGATGCCCCCCAAACAACACCTCACCCCCGCTCACCGGACCAGCGCAAACGAACCGCTGATGTAGTGCATGCCTTCGCCGTCCACGGTGTAGGGCACCCCGGATCCGAGGGTGCTTTCGTCTTGAATGATCAACTCGCCCGCGTTCCGGTTGATTCCCAGCACGAAGTAGTACGTCCCTTCCGAAGCCTCGTCCGGCGAAGGGTCCCATCCGGCCGTATTTCCGAAGTCATCGTGGCTGTACACGAGCGCACCCCAGCGGTTGTAGATCCGCATCGTGCTGCGCGGGTAGGCATCGAGGCCGTCCACGAGGAACGCATCGTTCTTGCCGAGGTTGTCCGGCGAAAACACGTTCGGGATGGTCAATTCGCACAATTCCGTTGCGACGATGAACGTGCCTTCCGCGGTCCAAGTGCACGGCGACGGCATCGAAATCACCACGTCGTAGACCCCGGCTTCCGTGGCTTCGAGCGCGGCATTTGTCCCGACTTGCTCGGTGACCGTCACCCCGAAGTTGTCCACGTAGGTGTGCGTCCAGACATAGGTGTATTCGTCCAATCCCTGCGGTTGGTTCCCGACGACGAGCGCCACGGCCTCGCCGAGGCAGATGAGGCGGTCGATGGGCCCGAAGTCCACCGGGGGCTCGAGTGGATCCACGTAGACGGTGGCCGTGGCGGAGCAGTTGTCGATTTGGGCCCCTGTGACGTCCACGGTGAACGTGAAGTTTGTCAGGGCGTCCACGTCGTCCACCGTCACGGAGGTGCCGGTTGCACTCCCCACGATGTACCCGCCGGGGCCCCATTGGTAGCTGTAGCTAAAGCCCGGCTGCGGATTCGTCACGGTGGCCTCGAGGTCCACGGGCGCCCCGCAGAACACTTGGTCGCTCGAAATATCGATTTCCGGACCTTGAATCACCGTGATTTCCACCGGCAATTCGAACGTGCACCCGAAGTCGTTGATGGCGGTGTACACGTAGGTTTCCGTGCCGGGGACCGGCGGTTGGATGTCGATGCCATCGCAATCGCCCGAGGTGGTCACAATGGACGGCCCGGACCAAAACGTGCTGTCGCACGCCGCCCCGAACACCGGCGTAAAGACAATGGGGTCGGGGTAGAGTTCCGGATTGAAGTCGATGGTCCAGTCGAAGATGAAGCCGTTGTCGCTGGCCCACATGTCACAGATTTCCAACTGCCATGTCCCGTTGAGCGGGCACCCGTTCATCAGGTCCCACGGCTGCGTCGCTTCGTAGGTGCCCGACGGCAAGGTCCCGCCCGCGTTTTCTGCCCACGTGCCGTTTGTGGAAGTCGGGGACCACCAGTAGTCGTAGCCGATGCCCTCGACGTTCGGCTGGGCATCGATGTCCACGGGCTCGCCGAGGAACGTGCCGCCGCCGCTCTGCTGGTGCAGCGTCATGCTCGAGCCGTCCGGGCAAATCAACGTGATGACGAGGTCGCCCATGAAGCTGTGCTCGAAGTTGATGAAGACGTCCAGGATGTCTTGGGCTGCATTTGTGACCACTGCCCCCGGGTTGAAGGCCATGAACGTGAGCTCGGTTTGGAAGCACTGGCTTTGGTCGTCCGGAATGAACAGCGCGCCGCCGAAGTTTGCGTCGGGCGTCGCGTCGTACGTGACCCCGGTGACGGCTCCGGTGAGGGGGTAGATTTGGCCAGAACAAATGGTCGCATCCAGCGAAGAACCCGTCCAATCCGGCTCCGTCGACACGAGCACGAGGTGGTCGATGAGGTTCAAGTTGCGGCAACCTTCGGGGCCCTCGTCGAAGTTGTTGTCGCCCACGACCAGTTGCACCTTGTAGGCCCCCGGGTTCGGGAAGGTGTGCGTCACCACCGGCCCGGTCGTGCTGGAAGAACCGTCGTCGAAGTCCCAGTCCCAGCTGACGATTTCAAAGCCGCTGGCCACCGTCGAGGCGGAGGCATCGAAGGTGATTTCGTCGCCGGGGCAGGCCAAATGCGGAACGGGCTCGCCGCTGCTCACAATCGCAAACGGCCGCTCACACGGATACCCGCAGCTGATTTCAGCCCCAAAGCTTCCCGCTCCGCTTGCGTCTGAAGTGAACTGCACCGTCAAGCACCCGGAGGTATTGCCCGGGCTGGCCGACACTTCATCTCCCTGCAGTTCATACAATTCGAAGGTTCCGAGCACCGTTGCAGAGGTGGTGGTGCCGTCGTAAATGGTGATGACGTCGCCCGGCCCCAGGGCAGCGAGGGCGAAGTACAGCGTCGTCACGGTCTCCGGCGCCTCGGGGCACACCGTGATGGTGAAATTCTCATTCGGTCCGTAATCGTTGGCGCTCAGCCCTGAATCGACGAGGTAGCCCGTGCAATCGGTGAGCGTGCCCCCCGTAGAAATGGGGGTTTCTTGGGAATTTCCCGCCCCGGCAAATCCGAGGACCAGGAGCGCCGCGAAGTGGAAACGCATCGTTCGAATCATGGCTGCTTGCGGTTTTCGGCGGCCCGGAGGTACAACTGTTCGAGGCGTTCGAGGCTGTAGACGGTGAGGACGCCGGCCTCCGAGGTGTAGACGGTGTGGCGGTCGGCGGCAGGGACGATGCCGAGCTCGAGGGGGCGCACCGCGGCGCCCGGGCGCAAGGCCAGCGTGCCGTCCGGCCGGAGGGGCTTCATGCCCGGGTCGGCGGTGAGGTGCCAGCCGCTTTCGTTGAAGAAGGCCAACCGCGCGGGGTCCGACTTCCACGTCGCCCAATCGGTTGCAGGGGTCGTTTGGGCCGCGCACAGCGCGCCAAACCCCAAAAACACCCACATCACAAGTACACGTTTCATTGCTCGCAAGATACAGGAGTTCAAATGGGACGCCAACCCGCCCGAAAGGGTTGCTTTTCACCGCCCGCCGCGGAAAAGTGGAAAAATGTGGCCCGGACTTTGCTCGTTCTAGAAATCCTCTATCTTTGCCGCCCCGAACGCGGGACAGAGCAAGAGGATCTCGTAGCTCAGCCGGTTAGAGCATCTCACTTTTAATGAGAGGGTCCTGGGTTCGAGTCCCAGCGGGATCACTGAAGTACCTGCCCAGGTGCTGAAATTGGTAGACAGGCATGTTTGAGGGGCATGTGTTCGAAAGGACGTGCGGGTTCGATTCCCGCTCTGGGCACTTTCAACGCTTCGAACGCGAGGCGTTGCTGCGGCGAAGCAATGCGCTGCAGCGCAAGGTTCACCTACCCGGGTGGCGAAATTGGTAGACGCGCAGTCTTCAGGCGGCTGTGCCTTCGGGCGTGCTGGTTCGAGTCCAGTTCCGGGTACGAGAATGGAAGCCTCGGGGAAATCCCGGGGCTTCGTGTTTTCCGGGGGTCCGGCGGGATTCGGCCGTATCTTTGCGCCGTGGTCACCGCGTCCCCTTTGCCCCACCTGCCCCTGCCCTCGTCGGCGGAGGACCGTCCGTTTATCGTCGCGGGCCCTTGCAGCGCGGAGACCCGCGAACAGGTCCTCGAGACGGCCCGGGCCTTGAAGGCCGGAGGCCAGGTTTCATGGTTCCGGGCGGGGGTGTGGAAGCCGCGCACGCGGCCCAGCGAGTTCGAGGGGAGCGGCGATCAGGCCCTCGCGTGGCTTGCGGAGGTGCGCGAGGCGGTGGGACTTCCGGTGACGGTCGAAGTGGCAAATGCCGCACACGTCGAGGCGGCGCTGGCGCACGGGTTGGACGGCGTGTGGATCGGGGCCCGCTCGACGGTGAGTCCGTTCGTGGTGCAGGAGTTGGCGGAGGCGTTGTCGGGGACTGCGATGCCCGTTTGGGTCAAAAACCCCATGCACGCAGACCTGAAACTCTGGCTCGGCGCGATTGAGCGCATCGAACGGGCGGTGAAAGGCCCGGTTGCGGCCATCCACCGCGGGTTCAGCAGCTACGGGTTGAAGGCGTTTCGGAACGCGCCCATGTGGGAGATTCCCATCGGACTCCGCGCAGAACGGCCCGAGCTGCCGATTTTGTGCGACCCCAGCCACATCACCGGAGCGCGCGACCGCATCGCGTCGGTGGCCCAGCGCGCCCTCGACCTCGGCATGCACGGGCTGATGATTGAGGTGCACCCGCGGCCGGACGAAGCGTGGAGCGATGCGGCCCAACAGGTGACGCCCGAAGCGCTGGCTTCCCTCCTGTCGGACTTGCAGCTGCGCACGCGCATCGCCGACCCGGATCTGCTCCACGGCCTCTCGGCCCTCCGGCTCCAAATCGACAGCCTCGACGAACAGCTCGTCGAGATCCTCTCGAACCGCATGGCCGTCGCACGCCGGATCGGTGCTTTCAAAAAAGCGAACGGCCTCGCCATCCTCCAACTCGAGCGCTGGGCCGAGGTGCTGGGCTCCCGGACCGGCTGGGCCGGAGACCGCGCAGTGGACCGGGACTTCATGGCCCGCTTCCTGGAACTGCTCCACGAAGAGAGCATCCGGATCCAATCCGAAGACCCCTCCTGATTTCTAAGGGTTTACGGAGGTCTGATTTTTTTTTCGCCAAAATGTAACCTCCCCGAATTGCCTCCGTTAAAGGGGGTAGGTTTTGGTTTTGCCACACTCGAAATGAGTGTCAAGAATCAGGCGATTTGGTGAGGAGGGGCCCTTCAACGGAGGGGCCCCTTTCTTTTTTAGGTTGAGGAAGCAGATTGAGATTGAGGTTGAGATTGAGGTTGAGATTGAGATTGAGATTGAGATTGAGGGAACAGATTGAGGTTGAGATTGAGGTTGAGATTGAGATTGAGATTGAGGGTGAGGGTGAGGGTGAGGGTGAGGGAACAGATTGAGGGTGAGGGGTGAGGGGTGAGGGTGAGGGTGAGGGTGAGGGGTGAGGGGTGAGGGGTGAGGGGTGAGGGTGATGTGGGGAGGTCAGTGGGGAGCTTTGATGAACGGAGCGTGCCACACGCGGCCGTTGGGGGCCAGCAGCTGGAGGATGTAGGTGCCCTCGGGAAGCGCAGCGACGTCGAGGACGGTAGAAGCGCGGGACAACGTTCCGCGAGCGACCGTCGCGCCCGTCACGCTGACGATTTGGTAATCCGCTGCGCGAAAGGGGATGTATTCCAAATGAAGGACCTGCTCGACCGGGTTCGGGTAGACGGCCAATTTCCGGTGCCGAGGCTGCGTGTCCAGCCCGACCGCAACGGGCACGGCAAGGACTGTCAGGGCGGTGTCGGCGCGTTCGCAAGCGGTGGCGATCAACTGGACGCTGTAGGTTCCGGGGTTGATGTACGTGTGGACGGGACTGAGCTCCGTGGAAGTTTCCCCGTCGCCGAAGTCCCAGGCAAATGCGTCAGCGAAGGTGGACGTGTTTTCAAACGCCACGCTGGTGGCTTCGGGGTTCGAGTAGGTGAAATCGGCGACCGGGTCGTACGCGCCGATGTGCCATTCCATCAGGCTGTCGAAGACGACGACTTTTGCCGCATCGCGGATGAGGGCGGCGTCGGCCGCAGGCAAGGAGGAGTTGAACGTGATGGCCGTCGGGTCTTTGCGGAAGAGCGCGGCGTAAAAAGTGCAGGCGGCGGCGTAGGAACCGGCCACAGAGGGGTGGCTTTCATCGGTTTGGTACAGTTCGAGCGTGGGGTAGTGGGTGCGGATGTAGTTCCAAACCGCTCCCACCGGGGACAAGACCGCGTCGTTTGCTTCCGCCATCATCCGGTACCGGAGGTTCAACAAGCTGTCCATGCCGGCATAGGTGCAGACCGGCGGCCACGTCGCGCAATTTGAAGCGTCGCCGTTCTTCCGGCCCCACGTCATGAAAAAGACCGTCTCGGCGCACGGATTCGCGGCGTGGATTTGGTCATCCAACAACGCGGCAAACGGAAACACCTGCGCTTCGACTTGGCCAATCGGGAAGGACGGCGCCTGGCTTTGCTCCTGCAGCACCACGTAATCCCAAGTGCCTGAGGCGATTTGGGCTTGGGACGTCGCGTTCGTGCTGTGCCCTTGCAGCGTGTACCCGCCGGGGGTGTTGCTGTCGAAGAGCAACACATCGCCCGTGGAGGCGGCCACATCCGCAATCAGTTGGGGCAGGTTGTTGTACGCGGTGTAGCTGTTGCCGAGAAACAAGGCCCGCTTTGTCGCGGTTTGGCCCACCGCCGACGCGGCGAAAAGCACCATCAACACGCCTGCCGTCGCTTTCATTTGCATCCCTTTCCGTTCTCAAACTCAAACTCAAACTCAAACTCAAACTCAAACTCAAACTC
>Ga0172372_10001983_pt1 | contig 31463 bp, 19 predicted proteins | sample LakKiv5m_2_FD_114544 | JGI IMG/M metagenome (GOLD analysis project Ga0172372, IMG submission 114544) | Freshwater microbial communities from Kabuno Bay, South-Kivu, Congo - kab_092012_9.5m | ecosystem: Environmental > Aquatic > Freshwater > Lake | place: Democratic Republic of the Congo... | reverse complement strand
TTTAGGCAGGTTAACCGTTATACCCTGCACTGAAGCCGTGGTCATCAGGATAAATACAACCAGCAACACATAGGCCAAATCCAGCATCGGCGTAACGTTGATTTCGTCATACGCTTCATTGTCTTCTTGTACTTTCATAGTAAGGCTCTTTTATAGCTATCGCAGGTTGTCATCAGGTATGTTGTTCCGCTAATTTTGCTACAAATTCATCGACGAACACATGCATATCCGCTGAAATCACTTTGATACGACTACCCAGGTAGTTGTAGCCGAACAATGCCGGGATAGCGACGGTAAGACCCGCTACCGTTGCCGCCAAAGCAGCCGCAATACCGGGTGCAATCGAATTGACATTAACCTCGCCGCTAACGGCAATCGCGGCGAAGGTAATCATAACGCCGACCACCGTACCTAATAATCCAAGAAACGGACCGCCACTGATAGCAATAGTCAGTAACACCATCTGCGAATTTAATTTCTGTAACTCCCTGACCAATACGGCGTCCATTGAAGCTTTAACTGCCGCCATCGCGCCTGCCGACAAAACCTGTGACGCATCAGAACCGGCGCTTTTCATTAAACGCTTATTCATCTCTTCAACACCGACATGATAGATGCGGTAAATCGATGAGCCTTTAAAAGAACCATCGGAAGTTAATGAAAACAATAACGGGGAATCCTCAAAATCTTCCTCATCATCTTCAGCCAGTTCACTGTTTAATGTCGAAATATCCTGTATGCCAAGCTTACCGAATGCCTGCTCAAATTTTTTATTTTCCCCATGCGTGTGGCTGATGACGATCGCCTTGGAGATCATCACCAAAAAGCTGATAACAAACATAACGCCTAATATGCCGATGATGACCCAGCCGTCTATCGTGACATTATCCAGCGTAGACATGATGTACGACTCACCGCCCTCTTCACTATCAGGCGTCGCATCTTCACCATATGTCAACACTGCCGAACCGACACCCTGCATCTGCACATCAAATTTTATCGCATTGGCATCGCGAGCCGTCTTGTAAATAGCCAACTGGTCTATTAAGCCGGTAAGCCCTCTAGCGCCTACCGCATCGGCGCCAATGGTGATATCGCCTGTTAAGTCCGCAAGGGACACGGGGAAACTGCCGGCGGCTGTACCATCAATGTAAATAGCAAGATTACCGGCACCGGCAACCACGGCAAGATTATGCCAAGTGCCGGGAGCGACATTAGCCTCGGCGGCAAATTCCTGCTTGGCACCCGCCGCATCGATGACTTCGAGATAAGGTGTTTGTTCTTTTATCGCCAGCGTTACGGCGCCTGCGGTTCCCGATCTTTGAAACAGCACGCTGTTTTGTGGCGCTTGATCAAATTTTAACCAGGTTGTTACCGTCCAGCCTGTAGTCGGCGACATTTGTAATGAAGGGGCGGATGGTATACGGATAATCTGGCTGCCTTGAAAAACCGCCGCTCCGGCAATCAAGCCACCTTCTGCATTACTTGCCGTGACTTCGGAAGGATTATTTGCATTGGCCGTTAAATCCTTAACGCCGTTAGACTCGAATTGATAGCTAAGCACTTGGCTGACATCATAAGAGTTTGCCGCTTCCTGGGCATCGACCGCCTCAGCATTGCCGTAATATAACCAAACACTGGGATCGGCGGATTTAGCGATTTCCTTGGGCAATTTAACCCAAATCAGCGCCATTTCATTTACGGAATCGAGTTTTTCGATATAAAACTTCAACGGCGTTTTTTCATCATCCGCCAGCACACGAATATCTTTGCCTTTTTCGGCCAGGTCCATGAAATAGGTAAAATTACCGGTATGCAAACGTATTAACGCAAAGGCATCTTCAGGGATACTAACACCGTCTTGTTGAAGTTTTTTCGCGTCAAGACTTATTTTTTTCTTATATCCCCATTCATCGCTCCACCATGCCGATGCCATCGAAGGTAATAGGGTTAAAAGAATCAATAAAAGACAAAACCGTTTCATTTTTTTTCTCACTCATATGGATGCTGGAATTATTACAAAAATTCGTTACAGAATTATTACGCCAGGTTTACCGCATTGTCTCAAAGAGAAGGTGCGGCACGCAGTATGCTGCTGTACTTCAAGCAACCGCAGCAAAAGAATAACTCTTTTGGGCATTAAGGATAAACTGACTGGAAATCAGCCCTTGCATAGCAGAAATGATCCCTTCAATACCGCTTATCCCAGCTGACGCTAATAATGGCTATCGGCATTACGAACCTGACCTGGGCTTATTTTTTTTGGCATCATCATTGCTCGTTCCATCACCATAACCGATGACATCAACACTGAGCACGCCTAACTTCAAGCTCTTTTTACCAGACTCGTCGCTATCTTTGCTCATATCGGCAGATGCCTGCGCAACCTGGCTGACACTGGCCGTCAGGTTGCTGACGCCGGTCAGGCCGGCGGCAAGACTGCCGGTCGATGCCGTAGGCACTCCGGTGCCGATACCGCCGACCTGGATATTGTTGGCGCCTAATACCGCCGTTGCGGAAATAGTCACGTTAGTCCCGCCGATACCCGCTTCGCCGGCATTAACGACGCCTTTGGGAGCGAAGAGGAAAACGTCACCGGCCGTATCCCCGGCCGTCGCCGCGGTACGAATACCGCTGCCTGAGACGATAGGGGGGAAAATCGTGAACGAATTGCCGTTTTTGTCAATACCGGATTCTGGAGGCGGCGCCGCAATCGCCGATTTGGCTCCGCGCCCCGCATCGATGTCTCCTTCCGATGACCAGATCAGGATGTCGCCACTGCTAAGCGCAAAGACGCGGGACTGGTTGACGATAAAATCATCATGGACGAAGGCGTTAATATCGCCCTGCCCTTGAGCGACGATACCCAGTTCGGAGGCCTCTTTTGCGCCCGAGAAAGAGACCGCAAGACCGGCGTTGATCTCCCCGCCCGGCACCAGCAAACTAATATCGCCGCCCTGCAGGGTCTGCAATTTACTGAAAAACAAGCTCAAGTCCCCGTTCCAGCTCGTGCCGGGGAACAGGGTCTCGATAGCGCCAAAACCTCGCGCATTGCCCGCAGTATCCGATGCGGCGGAGGCCGAGCCGGATATTTTAAGTTCATTAAAAAACACCTTGTTCACCAAGACATTTAACTGCGCTTGTATCGGTAAATACTGCTCCGCGCTTAGCGCTGAAAACGCCTTTAACGCCGCGTCATCCGTCAATGATGGGTCGCCGAGGAACTCCTGCATGAATGGCGTCACCAAGGCCTTGATTTGCGCGTACTGGCCCGTGTACTCAGTGCCCAGCAAAGCATTCAGTTCCGGTTGAATCGTCGCATAATCTTCCGCATTCAATTGCCTGAACGCCGGCAATGCCTCGGCTTCAGCCAGCGCCGGATTGCCGCTGCGCTCGCGCATGAAAGCCGTTACCAAGGCCTTATAGTCATTATAATTATCGGCGTATTTGACGATGTCCAAAAACGCCGCATAATCCGGCGAACCGTTATTCAAGCCTGCCAGCACGGTGATATTGGCACCGGCATCGCTCGCAAGATTTTTATTGGCTATATCCGCTATCGTTGATAAACCGCCTGATGCGCCGAAGTCGATATCGCGCCCGGACTTGACCAGCACATCGCCTGGACCTGCTATTTCGATGGTATTGATATTTTCCAGCAATAAGCCGTTAATACTACGCTCGCTGGTATAGCGAATATCGCGACCGGCCGATATTATCGAGACATCGGCCTCGTTAACATGCTGAGCACTGATCAATACATTAGTCAAGTCCTTCCCGCTTTGGATGATCAGCTTTTTGGGCACATTGACCTGGATCGAGCGAATATCGCCTTCACTGGTGACGAGCCGTACCGGCTCTTCGTCGCCGGTATGCACCGGTGTTGCGGCATGCACCAGCTTAGCGAGGCCGAACGGGTTCAGTATGGCGTCGATAAGCTGGTCATTCAACCCTTGACTGGATAACGGCAACTCCGCGCTGGGTAAAAATGCTTTATCGGCATCCGACATACTGAGCCGGAGGGAACTCTCCGCAGAACTGATGTTATTTTTTGCCAGGATCGTTAAATTCGCCGTCGCGGAAGGAAATAAGGTTACCTGGTCGTCAAGCAATACGCTGCCGCCGAAAGCCGTCGCCTGCAGCGAAGCGGGATAAATTTTGGATAAATCCACCTGGCTGCTGTTCACCAGGCCCAGGATCTCAGTATCAGCTATCACGCTGGTATCGGCCCCTAAATGCACATCGCCGGACAACGATTTCAATGAGATGCCGCTGACATCGGTATAACTGAAAAAGTTGGCGTCGCCATTATGCAATATCATCGCATCGGATACTGCGGATATGCTGATGCTGCTGTTCGCATTCAGGCTTAGTTGACTGTCGCCCATGACTAATTGCGGGCCATCCACAAACTGGTTGGCGCTACCGCTTATTTCCCCGCCGGCAAAAATCACGCCATCGCCCTTGCCCAGGTAATAAGCGCCCCCCGCGATGTCGCCACCGGCACTCACCCGCATTTCGCCGCCGCCCTGAACTTGCACGACATTAGTCAGGTAATCGGAGAGAATGGGCGTGTCATCATCAGGCACACCCAACTGCTTACCGGTAGTCGGCATCATCACGGACAAGTCATCGATGTTGCCGGATGCGCTGACCGCGACTTTACCACCGCCGAATGAGCCTATGTTTTGCTGGAAGAGAGGAGCCGATGCATCGGCCGCATTGCCAAAGCCATCCGTGGTATAACCTAAAGCCACGCCCCAGACAGTAGGGTTGCGTTCTTCTGTGTTACCCATGCGCAATAGCCAACTATCGATAAACTGGTCACTGACAGCTCCTTTGATATTTTTTCCGGCATTAATAACCAAGTCACCGCCATCCACCGGATATTCGCTATACAGCAAGAAGCCGACAAAATCATCGCTCAATGAGCCGTACCTGTTGGTATCTTCAGCCCTGCCGGCGTTGTAAACAGTCGAGGTTTGGTCCGTGAACACCATATCGCCCCCAGCACCCAGACGGATATCGCCCGTTCCAGTGCGTACCGTGACGCCTGAACCGATTGTCAGGTCTTTTGCTGCGACCGTTGCACCGGACTCGGCGCTGCCGAGATCCGCTCCCGCCGTTATTTGATACGACCAGGAATCCCCCGTTTGCAGCATATCCTTGACATTGACAAAGCCAAGCAATTGGCCATCTTTAAAGCCATCGGATAAGGAACTGTTCATTGCCAGGTTGCCGCTGGCGTTAATGCTCAGCATACCGGGCAGGGAACGCAAAGCGGATGAGCCAGACTCACTGTATCGCCAGTCCACCAAATCCCATTGACTGTTCAATGCCAGGTCGCCGGTATAATCAATCTGTACGCCGGCGCGCAGGCGAATGCCCGCACCCAGCTCGTTATTGACTTTCTGCATAGTCGCAGCCGTCATATACGCATCCGTGTCGGCTTTTATCTTATCGATGTCGCTGTCGTTAATTTCCCCGGCAACGCTAAAATCCGGGTTACTGTATTTTTTGACGCCTTCGGCATAAAACCTGCTGTAGCCTGGTGACACCAAATCGCCGTTATCGGCAAAAACAGCCGCTTTTTGCGCATATCCCTGCACAGTACCTGCAATAGCCTGAATATTGACGCCATCATCGACACCATCCTGGTCGCTGTCAACGCGCAATGCACGCAAGTTCAGCTCGCCGCCGCTTTCCTGTGTTGCGCCGCTGACGTCAATCAATGACCCGCTTTTAATATTAACACCGCTACGGCCATCGTCATCATTATCCACCGACGACAAACTTACCTTACCGCCTGCGCTTCCCTTTGCCGTCAAGACTGCGCCATTTTCCAAAGCGATGCCGTCCCCGGCATGCAGGCTGATCGCGCCGCCTTCAGCGCTGCCGTCGGCATCAAGCCTGCCGGATAACGACATTGAGCCTTTATCCGCAACCAGCGTAATCGTATCGGCCTTTATAGATTGCCCTGCCTGCTGCACAATATCGGCGTTGCGGGTGCGGAAATAGACCGATTCGGAAATACCCGCTGCTTGCAGTGTATTCATCAGGCTGTCAAAGCCCCTATCGGTACTGAAACCTGAGACATCCAGCTCAGCGCTGCCTGAATCGGCGCTGATTTGCCCGGACAGGTCAACCGTCTGTTCCAGTGCTTTCAACACCAGTTTACCGCCTTTAGCGTCGCCCCCGCCGGTGCTCAAGCCCAATACCGAGCCTTCGGCCAGGACAATTTTACCGCGCTCGGCAATCGCGCTGAAAACGCCGCCCGGCGTGTAATCGATCGTATCGGCAAAATTAACGGCTCGCCCGGCAAGGTCAATATCCGCCTGCCCACCGACGATGACATCACCGGTCAAGGCCTGCAATCCTAAAGTGCCTGAAGGCATCAGGACACGGGCGTTAAAATCGATAGCGCCCGCTTTCATGTTAATCGCGCCGCCCAGGCTGATGGATGCAGGAATAACGGTATTGCCGTTCCCACTCACTTGAATGCCGTGGACTTCAGCATTAATTACCAGCTCGCTGCCGCCGGTCGCCGTAATATACCCGGCGGCCAAATTCAGGTCGCTGCCGACCTGCAACTCGCCATCACCATCGGCGTTAAACGCCTCCGCGACATTGAGATTTACAGCTTTGAAGCCATTCATGCCGAAGCTGCCGCCACCCTGGATATGGTTTTTAGCCGACACCTCCAACACGCCTTGCCCCGTTGCCGACTGCGTCGCAACAGCGCCTATGGTGTTTTGCAATTGCAAGGTGTTCGCTTCCAGTTTTACCGCTTGCCCCGCCGCGCTGAAACCTGAAAAACCGGCCGCATTAATCACCAAGCTGTCTAAGGTTAATGCATTCAGGTTCCCGCTGCCGTCAAACTGGCCTACATTGCCGTAAAAATTGACCGTATCCCGGCTATTTAAAACCAATTCGTCAACAGCAAGGCTATGCAGCTTTTCATTAGACAGGTTCAACGCGCCGCCCGATAAGCCCGCCACTTCGCCGATATTGATGGCGTTTGCGCTCAGGTTCAACGAACCGCCGTCCATCTGTATGTTGCCGGTCAATATCGTCGACTTGCTCGCATCCAGCAGCATCGATTGCGATGACACTAAAGTCGCACCGTCCTGAACCAGCAATTCGCCGGTATCACCCGGTGCGGATGTCCTGTTCAACGTGACCTGGTCATCGGCGGAAATTCTTAACAAAGCCCCATCGCCGTTGATGTTGAATTGGCTATCCCCGGTATTGACGCTGCCGGCAGCGCTCAATACCGCGCCGGCCCTGACTTCCACCTTATCTTTCGCCGCCGCGACCAGGTCGCTTACCAAGACCCGCGCATCGGTATCGAACACGACTTCCGTCGATGTGACATTTAAGTCGGTTGCGCCGGTCACGCTATTATTGCTGCGCCCCCCACCCAGGAACAGGCTGTCTACGCCCAGGTTACTCAGGTCATCGGCCAATACTTCCAAGACGCCTTCGGCCGGCGTTGCGCTGAAATCCCTGACGATTTTCAGGCGATTTGCCGCAATATCCATACGCGCGCCCCTGCCGCCGGCCGAAGCCACTTTCAATTCGCCGTCCAATACCAGCTTATCTTCCGCGACCAGTGAAACCTGGCCGCTGTCCATAGGCAGGATCGGCGTGCTACTTTCATTCTCCAGCGCTTTCTCGGCATAAAAACTGTTTGCCGTTTGTTCGTCGTATTCGGAATGTTTGCGGATGTCCGAACCGCTCTCGATCAAATAACCGCCGGAGCGCGCATCCCGAGTGCCGGTGCCGGCGGCGGTTTGATAACCGGCCACAACCGGCAAGCCCGCCGCAGTGTAAGTCGTAGTAACTTGGTCCTGGGTGTTGGCCTGCGGCGTAACCAGGTAAGCGCCCGGCAACAACGCATAACGCGCAGGCAAGATGGTATATTCGCCGGCAGGCAGGTCCGCCGTGCCGCTTAAATAAATTTTGCTGCCGATGGCGTAATCAAAACCTGTACTTTGTAAAGGGTCATACGGCGCAATATCCGATCCCAATGTCGGCACGACGGCAAAACCGCCCTGATAAGACGAACTGTTAGGGTCCAGGTAATCGAAGGACCCGCCGGAACCCGGCAGGAACTCATACGCCAACAGGTCACCGCCGCCGGACAGGTCGACTACGCTGCCTTCGGCCAATTCCACAGTCGGCGCGGATAGCAGCAGCCTCTTCTCCGGTGGCGTATCGAACACCAAGTTATGACTACTATCTAACGGATAAAGCCAGTCCAGGCCGCCCTGGATAACACCGAAAGGAATCAATTGGCCCGCACCGGAAACGGAGGTCAGGCTATGTTCACCCAGCGTCAGGCTTGAACCGGCAGCGAGGTTAATAGTGCCGAACGGCGCCTTGACTACGCCATCCTGATTAATAACCGGCGCCTCAAAATTCAGTACGCCTGCCGCCGATAATGGCGACGTATCGGTATTGCCGCTGCCGGACACGCTGATTTGGCCTTCCGGGTTATTCCTGACCGCAAACGTAAAATGCGTCAGCGTGGAAGGATAAATTTGGCTGGCGCTTAGGTTTAAATCAGCCGCAGTCACCATTTCGCCGACATAATCCCGGTGTTCTTCGCTGATGTCCACCACGCCCGTCGCCCGTAAGTCATGCGTGCTGTTAAGGTTAATCTCGCTAAAGCCATTCCATAATGAAGCACCGCCTAACTCCGCCCACTGCGAATGTGCTGTAAAAACCCCGTTTCCGGCAACCGCCGAACCGTCCGCCTCGCGAATCAGCGACGAACCTACCCTTAAATACGCGGTGTCCAGGTTAACGCTTCCAGCCCCTTCATCATTAAGCCCCGCCCCTGTCACCCTGGGTGCATCAATATCGATACGCTCTTGAGCCGCTAAATTGACATCGCCGGAAAACCTGACTTCAGCGGTATATTTCGGGTCCTTTGGGTTGTCTGGATCGACAACTCGGTCAGCATCGGACTTCTGGGACATATTGGGATCATTGACCGATTTCAGGCGCACATCGCCAAAACCGCCGGCGGCAATTTTATCGGCGCTGACCGTCATCCGGCCGTTTAGCGCCACAGGAATTGCTTCGCCGAACTGTGCCGTATTATCCAGCGTAGCCTGGTCGGCCTGCACGACATTAACAACCAAGTCACCGTTCGGGAACGGGATAATAGGGGAACTCGGCGGGTTCCGCCCAGTACGGTCCAGGGCCAAGTCTATGCGCCCGGCCTTCGTCGTCGCAGAACCGGCAGAGCCTTTCAGGCCGCCGTCCAGTACCGCTCCTTCCGCCGCCGTCACCGCTATTTTTCCGGCATTAGAGCCGATTTCAGTCGGGACATAACGAATGCCGGATGCCGAGCCGTCGCCGACAGGCAGGTCCAGCACCGCGCTAGCGCCCGACACATCGATTTGCGAGCCTTGCTCGAGAATGACATAGCCGCGTTGCGCCTTGAACGTAATATCGCCGCCGTCCAACACATCACCGCTACGCCGCCCGGCGGCATCCAGAGGATTCATCCGCGTCGTGCCGGTCGCGAGTAATTGGCCGTGTTCGCCCAGCCATAGCGCCTGTGCGGCATTGTATTCAACACCTGGATCGGCGCCGACACCCAGGCTGATTGAACCGGCCGGCGCATCGATCAAGCCATCGACATAGATGCCGCCTTCCGTAGACACCAAGCTGATAGCGGCTTCCTTATCCCCCAAAATCTCAGTGCCGGTCTCCAATTTAACATTGGTTTTACTCGTCAGCGTTAAATCAACGGCACTGCGTAAATGTTCCGGCAAGGTTTCGATACGGCTGATATCGGCTATCGATTCGCCGCTGGCTTGTTGCCGGAAATCCCCTTGCAGGATCCTGTTTTGTTGGACCAGCGCCACCGACGCGCCTTGCTTGACAGTAAGATCGCCGGCGTTAGCGCTTAAATTGATTGCGCTGAATCCTGATTGATTAGCAAGATCGAAATGCCCGTTTTGAACGCCGAGAACCAATGCCGATGCCGCCGCTTCGGCGTCACCAGGCGCGCCGACAATAATTTCGCTGCTGCTAAGGCTCAGGCTGCCGCCCTCGGATAAGCCATAGGCTGACAACTCGCCATCAAGATGCAATACCGGCGATTCGCTGCTGAGGGCAGTAAGGCTGATCGCGCCGCCCTTGCCCTCCGTAAGGCGGTTGTCCAGCGCCAGCCAGGCGCCGCCGTCAGCCCTGATCTGCGAACCGGACTTCATGTTTAAATCGCCTTCCGCCGACACGGCAATAGCGCCGCCGTCAATCGCCAACGCTTCGGTAGGCGTGGCGTCCAGGCCCTGTGCAAAATCGTTGACCCAACGCCCCGACACATCGAGCACAGACTCGGGGCTCACATTGATAATGCCGGAATTTTCAGGGAGGCCGTTTCTGTTGCTGACCAGCTCAATTGAGCCGCCGGCCGAGTAAATATCCCCCTGCACATTGATCTTGCCGGCGTCCAGGTTAAATTCGCTGTCGGCTTGCATCGCAATATCGGCAGCAACCCAGACCGCACCTGTTGTCTTTATGCTGAACTTTTGTATCCCCGAATCATTACTCAATGCCGTAGACAGCACCAGGTCGGTCGGCCTGTCCTTTTTACTGGGATATTTATCGTCCACGGCAATATCCACGGCATTTTTTTCAGTCTGGATCAGCACATTCTGGACGTTCTGGATATTCGAGGTGGAATCGAATACTGTGGTATCCAGTGAAAAAGAACCGCCATAGGCGATAGTCTCCGCCGTGCGCTGGAAGGTATTATTTACCGCCCCGGCGACTAACTCGCCGTTCCATGATAAGCGCGGCGCGGCAATATTAAGCGCACCGGCCGCCAAGCCTTGCGTATAACCCTGCTCGAAACGGCCTTGACCAAACTGCGCCAGGGTATCCCATACCTTGGTAACGCCCCATTTTTCATGCACTTCATTAACCACGCCGAAAACCGCCGCATAATGCTCATTAGGGTCGGCGTCGCTGATATCGACAATCTTGCCGTAATCGGTCAACAGCTTGGTTGTACTGATATAACCCTCTTGAAAATCTATCGTACCGCCGGAGATATCAATAACCGCCTCATTATTGACAATCACATCGCCGCTAGAGGTCAGGTTAATCTCGCCGCCGGTCCCGAGGCGCTCGTCCAGGCTACGTTCAAAACGAGCGACTGCGCCGCTGGTATCAACAATTTCGGTATCCTTGCGAATATCGACCCGTATGGTTTGCCCCTGCAGTACGCCGCCCTTTTGTAATGGGGAATCCCGCAATTCAAACGATTGCACGGACATCTCGGCAACATTCCGGTCGATATCAGCAGCGACATGCTCTGTCCCCGAAACATCGATACGCGCGCCGTTATCGAGGATGATGCGGCCTCGATTACCCAACGTCGCATTTTTTACATTATCCGTCGCCGTTATATTCACCTTGCCGCCCGGAGCGACTATCGACGAACCGGACTGCATATGCACGGTATCCGCCGACACTTCTAAATACGAGGCCGGCTGGACCTGTTCATCAATCGCCGAACCGCCGCCGGTATCGGCAATGATCTGCGTCATGCTGCCTGGAGCAAACGTAACATTGGACCGGGTGCCGAGACCATCGTTTAAATCCTGGACGCGATTGGTTACCTCCGCGACCAGTTCCTCACTATCTCTTATAGCGCCTTCCCTGGCCAATAAGCGGATGGAACCGTTGACATTGACCGATGTCGTTGCCGTGACGCGCCCGCCCTGGTTAACGGCAAAACCGGCCAAGGTCACATTGCCCTGGCGGGCCAGGATGTTGCCCAGGTTGGAGACCTTGCCGCCGGTGCCGACTTCGACCAGCAAGCCCGCGAACGGGCTTTTACTATCGGCCGGCTGCAAGTAAACCTTGTCCTTGCTGGCAACCAGGATAATCTGTCCCTGCTCATCGGCAGTAATAGAACCTTCATTGTTGACCGTAGGGGCCGCCATGATCAGGCGGCCGTTTTTAGCGATATGGATATTCGCACCGGCCTCAACCTGGATTGCCGCCGTTTTAGGGTCGCTATCCGAACTTACAAGCGCCGCATTGCCGGCAGTCGCATCGAATTCATTGACAATGCCGCGCTCAAAGACCTCGTCAGAAATATTTAGCGTTGAAGCGACCATTGAATTGACATCAACAACCGAATCCTTGCCGAAAACAAAGCCGTTTTTGTTATACAGGTAGATCTGGCCGGTGGCGGTGACCTTGCCGAGAATCTGGCTGGGATCGTTCTGGAAAATACGGTTGAGCGCGATAGAGGAACTGGTGGGCTGATTAAATTGGACCTGGTTTTTGGCGCCTACATTAAAGCTTTCCCAGTTCAGGATAACCCGCTCGTCGTGCTGGTCGATGCGTAAGGTATCGCCGATAACCTGGTTGCTTGCCTGGCCCATCGTTGCCCAAACCTGCGCGGGTACCGGCAATTCAGCATAAACAGGTGAAACAGACCCCATAAATACGCTGCCGGCTATTGCCATGCGCACACAAGCGGACAATGGTCTCAATCGAAAAACGTCCATTGTTGTTATCTGTTGGGCTATGCTTCGTTTATTACCCATGTTCATCACCTGCTTGCAAAAAAGATTTAATGTAGCTATTCATCTGACAGCCCGCTTTTGTAGGGCGCGCCTTATGCCCCACAATGTCGCGCCGCGGCACATCAAGGCAAGACGGCGCGCAGCACGCCCTACACGCTATATGCTGTTATATTTAAAACATCCGGCGAGGAATCGGCAGCAATTCGTATCGATGCAGGATACATGCCCACCATAGGGATTTTTACCCCGTAACAACGGGCTTGAAGGACGCAATCGGCACAAAATACTTAAAATTCCGTTGCAATATTGAAATGCAATTTTGGATCGCCTTTTTGTACCGGCTCTAAATCGAGCAACGGGAAACCCAAATCCAGCACACCGACAAAATATTTCCACAATTGGAAGCGCATGCCTAACCCGGCGCTCGCCAAATCGTAAGTCTTGGCATTGCCGGGCAAGGCCTGCTGCACCCAACCACGGCCGCCATCGACAAATACCAGGGCTTGTAATTTGTTGATCGTGTCCCTATATCCCGGCGCCAAATGCGGAGAATGCAATTCCAGCGAAGCTATCATACCGTCATCGGATAAAGCCTGGGTTTCGAAATAACCGCGTATGCTTTGCATGCCGCCGAGTGAAAACTGCTCATTACTGATTAACGGCGAATCCGCCGCCTGCCCGGAAAAGCGACTGGAAAATTCCATGCCGTAAGGCAGGTTATGCGTAAAATTAATCCCGCCCGTTAACACCGAATAATTGGCCCGCGCATTAAAGCGCTTGTTTTCAAACTCGCTCTGCTCGTTACCCATGCCGCGTACCGAAAAATTCACGCCGACATTAAAGGACGTCAACGATTCCTTGCCTCTCAGTGAAGAAGCATACTGCAGCATGAACGGCAGGTAAGTTATCGGGGTCCGTATCGTATCGGCGCCGATTAAATTAAGGTCTTCCTTAAAATCCTTGTAATCAACGCCTAATGTCAAGGTATGAAAATAATCATCGAGACCCGGCAGCGGCTTTATTAAGCGGGCGCCGTAAATCTCGCCGATACCGATGACCGACAATGCGCCGGCGCTGGCAATCTGCGCATTCGATGACGAGCTGACACCATAAAAAGCAAGTTTTGCATCGGTATTCGGCACCGGCAACACATAAGTGCCGGCCCAGACATCGACTTCTTCATTATTCTCGGGAGAAACCTGGTACATCAGCGACGCGCTATGCAATTTTTGCCATAAGTTATCGTAATGCAATGAAGTGACTAATCGTAAACGACTCGTCGATGAGGTATTGCGTCCGTTTAATTCGACCCGTCCATGAAACGGCAATGAATCCTTGACTTTTAAATCAACTTCCAGCGTTCCCGGCGTTTCCCCGGCACGCAATACCGGCGTTATCTTACGGTCCGCGCTTTGATTATCCAAAGCGGCAAGCTGCGCCTGCATTTTCGGTATATTGGGCACATTGCCTTCAGCCAGTTCCGGCACGCCGGATTTGATACTGCCTAAAGCAAAATAGCGCGAATCCTTAATGCGCAAGCGCGATACTTTGCCCTCAACCACTTGCAGGTAAACAACGCCATTCTTGACATCCTGTTCGGGAATATCCACCGCCACCGTCTGGTAGCCTTTGGCCTGGTAAATCTTTTCCAATGCATCACGGGCCTGTTCTACGGTATCGATGGTTTTTTTAGGCCCTAAAAACGGGTAGACCGCCCGTTCAAGCTCAGTCCGTTCGAGCAGGGTGTTGCCTTTTACACGTAATTCTAAAAGGTCGAAACCCGCTTGCTGCGCTTGCTGAGGCTCCGCAGCAACGGAAAAATTGATGGTTATCCCTAAAATAAAGCATAAAGCCGCTCGTTTAAAAAAGGCGCTTCGCTGGGTCTCTTGTATCCGCATGTTTTTTATTGGCTATGTTGAATCACGTATGGACTATACCTGCCGCTTCCAGAAGCAACCAGGTATTTTGTACCGCTAAAGACAGGAAGTGATTGAAAATATTGCACTATATTTCGCACAGTCATTTTACGGCTTTTACATCTTGCGCATAAATGCGCACCCTACCCGAAAAGCCGGAAACCTAAGCGTTCAGCGCATATAAATTAAGTTCGTAATTATTCAGGCCCTCTCTTTATTTAAAGAGGGGGCCTGAATAATCACATAAGTTCTTTGTCAGGCATTCTATTAAGGTTATATTAATTTTTGATGACAGCGCCCGGCTTCCGCTGAGCCTGACTATCCTATCCAATTCCCCATCCCCTTAAATGCGCCAAGCCAATCGCCGCGAAACGATTGGCTTGGTCAACTCGGCAATCCCTTACCGATTTCAGCTCATCAACATATTGCTATGTTATTTGAACTGGATACCGCCAGATGTACTTGGATTGTAAACCGCAGGTGCACGGCAGGCGTTTGGATCTGCTGTAGTCGTACCGTGGCTGAACGGGTTAACCGGCTTATCGAAAGAGACCCCGCCATCCTTTAACGGAGTAAAAGACTGCGGTACCGCCATGAATCCAGCCTTACCCCATGAATGCACTGCCGCCGCATTAGTAGCCAACATCACGATAGGGTTGCCTGATTGCTTGATCACTTCATCGACAACGACTTTTTCACTTTGGTCGAATACATGGGATGTGGTGTATTGATAAGTCAATTCGACCCAATCCTTGTATTTACCGCGAGCGACTTTATCCAGGGTAGGCTCTACACCGTCAACTTTGATATAGCGATAATCAAAGGCGCGACTAGCGTTATGCTCGGTGCCTTGCAAACCGATGGCCCAACGCACGCCATAAGTATTGTTAAACGAGGTGCCTACCGTGTTGCTACCTGAATCCAGTTCTGACAAACACTCTGACACTACGCCGGAAGAGCTGTTTTCATGAACCTGGGCCTTGGCGACCGTCTCTGGCAACGCGCCGGTTTCAGAAGAGACCGGGGTAGCGACATCGTTACAAGGGTAATTCAGGAATTTGATGCCGAACTGGGCGCCGGTGCCTGAACCGTTGGTTCTACGGCAAACATGCAGACGATCGCTCGCCGGCTTGTTTGCAGCAGCAGCATTGTCAAACAAATTATTGCCCGTACCGCCCAGTCTTAATTGTTTCCATGAACTCAGTTTACCGGTAAAGATACTGGCAATCTGCGCAGAACTTAAAGAAGGCATACAAGCCGCCGTTTCTCTTTTAGTAGCATTGGTCACACAGGTATTGGTTTTACCGAACTGCGCTTCCTGCATCGCATTACGCAGCTTTGTCGTTACCGGCACACCGAATACCAGCGTGGCAGCTGACTTTACTGTTAACTTGCTGACATCGGCAGCAGTTATCGGGTCAAAACCGGAAGGCGTGTTTTGGCCGAAAAATTGCGCAGGGTCGACATCCGACATGCCGAAATCAGGTTTTACGATGTTCGATAACGCCGGGTTTCCTTCAGTTTGAAGGCAGTTGATCTTGGTAAAGCTTGTACCTACCACGCCATCTGAAACTTTTGAGCAATTAGCCGCGTTGTCGACTTTCAGGAAATCGATAGCCGCATCAGCAACGACCGGGTTAACGCCTTGAGCCGAACCGCCTTTATTGCGTTTATACAACAACAAGTTGGTTTTGCCGGCCGCCAAACCTTTCAACGCAGGGTTTTGGGTATTCAACACGCATAAATAAGCGTTTTGGTCTTTGCCGGTAGACCCGGTATCCCTGTATTGATAAATCAATTGCGCCGAATCGCAAATCCGGTTGCTGGCCGGAATTTTGGAACTGGTCATCAACGACTCAATGAAGGGCTGCGATGCTGATGAACCTGATAAAAATATTTCGTAAGTAGTTGCCGGGTTGATGACAGGTATGCCATTGCCGTCAACGGTAATAGCCGCCTGCGCAGTGCCGCCGAATAAAGCGACAGAAACTGCCGCACCTAATATTAGTTTTTTCATGATTTCCTCTTGGTTTAATTAAATAAACAATACACTGTGAAACACTCACGCTATACTTCCGCGCATCAGCATTTACCAGGAAGCCAGCCTGCTGATCCCCTGCATGGCCGCCCGATAAACCCTGCATCCTACGCTCCGGTTTTGGGACAACATCTTCGATCAGCAAAAACAATCGCGCCAGACATGTGCTGCCGTATTGCCTTCTGCCATCAGCAAAAAACCAAACAGGATTTCTGCTTGTCGCCCTAACTCCTTGGGTATTTTTTCATATTTCATCGGGCCAAATAATGACAGCTTCATTAAAGTTCGATGTAATGTAATACGTTTGTATTTTATTTCGATGACAATTCCAGCTATGTAGTAATTCTGTAACATTTATCTTTTATCTTAATTAAAGACGCCTAAGCTATTGACGACAACTCCAGGGAGTGAGCATTGAACGAATTAAAACAAATTATTTCCCTGCGCCTGGTTGACAGTGACCGCGCCGCCGTCCAGGCGATTGCATCCCGCCTCTTCGTCAGGGAATCGGATATTTACCGTTTTGCCATTAACTACCTGCTCAACAGGTTCGGTTGCTTGTTTGATGAGTCCTGCACAGGCAGCGATTTACTGCCCGCCATGCTCGAAATAAGGGCGGAAATCAACCATACGCTGGGGCTCAAGAGACACCAGCTTGAAAAAATCATTAACGGCAATAACCTGCATCCCGATAAATATGTTGCGATGTCGGATATTGAACTGCTGCTGATGCCCCAACATATATTGAAACAGCGCTTGATGAAGCTTGATGACGCGCCTAAAGCGCATACCGACGTAGAATCCTGGCTTAAGCTGTACCTGACTGAAAAATACAATCTGCTGGAAATCGAGAAAGATATGCTGTTTGGCGATACTGCGGAAATTTATAACTATAAAGAGACATGAGATAACACGCCGTGTTGCGCGCCGCACAAACGCCCTGCGCGCGCCGCCTTCCTAAAAACGAGAGATTCAACATTATTTTTGAAACCCGCAGTGTTTAATACAACCCGCCTCGGCAATCATCTCTTTCCAATGTTGGCGGCCGGGTTAGCATTCGCTTACCTACTGGCAATCGGCGTTCCCACGCTTATGCCATCCGGCACCGGCGGCAGGCCGGTGGCGCCCCAGCCTGCCGCCCCGCAAGACCATCCCATTGAAGCGCAACAGAGTTTTACGCTGATCAGCGGGTTTCATTTATTCGGCCATTCGGGTTCCGCATCGTCTTCCCCGGACGGAACAGCGCCTGAAACGGCGCAGCAGATAACATTAAAAGGCGTGTTTTATCTCGCCGGCAACGATGCCCACGCCATTATCGAATCGGCCGGTCAAAGCCAAAAAACCTACAAGATTAACGACACTTTACCCGGCGGTGCAATTTTGCAAGCTATCGAAAATAACAGCATCATCCTGATGACGGATAAGCGCCGGGAGTCGCTGTTTTTGAGTGTACCCCAATCCGGGCGTCCCGCACCCGCCGATGAGCCATTTGAGCCGCAAGCCGCTGACGAAGAAGAAGCCGGGCAATTTGAGGACTCCTCTGACGAACCCGTCATTCAACCGCCCGAATCACTCGCCAATTAATTATGTTTTTTCGTTTGTTAGCCGGATTCCTGTTTATCTTGTCCTATTCCCTTGCCGCAGCGGAAAAAGACGAGTTTTCCCTTAACCTGAATGAAGTCGATATGCGGGTGCTGATCGATACCGTCGCCGATATTACCGGCAAGAATTTCATTATTGACCCGCATGTCGCCGGTAAAGTCAGCGTCGTGACATCCAGGCCGATGCGCGCCAGGCAGATCTACGAGATTTTCCTGTCGATACTCAAGGTGCATGGTTATGCGGCGGCGGGAGAAGGCAATATCGTAAAAATCATCCCGAATGTCAGCGCCAAGCTCGAACATTCGGCGCCGGGCCCGGCGTCCGACGAGCTATTGACGCGGATTGTCCAGGTCCATCATGTCGATGCCGTGCAATTGGTGCAAATCCTGGCGCCGTTAATGCCGCAATATGCGTTTATGTCGGCGTTCCCGGACAGCAATGTCATCGTCATGTCCGATACGGCCGGCAATGTCAACCGCCTGGCGCAAATGATCGAACAGATAGACAAGAACGGCGACCTCAAAATTGAGCTGATCACGCTGCAACACGCCAACGCCGAGGACCTGGTCAAGACCTTGACCTCATTGGTCAGCGCCAGGAGCCCCGGCAAGGCGGGGCTGTTCGTGCCGTCGCTGGTTGCCGACGCCCGCACGAATACCATTTTACTGGGCGGCGATCCCGCCAGCCGCATTGAAATGCGCGCCTTGGTCGCACATCTTGATAACCCGGTTGAAACTACCGGCGACACCGAGGTCATTTACCTGCATTATGCGCAGGCCAAAGATTTGGTCGAGACCCTGACCGGCGTTAAAAGCACTTCCAAAGGCGACATTAACGCCCAAGCCAAGACCGAGGCCAACACGCAAAAAGACCTTGACATCCGGGCCGACGAAGCCACCAATGCCTTGGTGATTACCGCGCCGGACGAACAAATGCGCTCGCTTAAATCGGTCGTGCGCAGGCTCGATATTCGCCGCGCCCAAGTACATATCGAAGCGATCATCGCCGAAGTCAATTATACGAAAGACCAGGAGATCGGCGTTGAATGGCATACCGAACAGCTCAAGAATGGCGTATCGGCCAATGCGTTTACGAATAACCTCGGCGATTTTGTCACGAACAGCGCCAAAACGATGAGCGTCGGCTACCTGGTCGGCGGCGAACTGCGCGCCTTGCTGGCCGCCTTCGCAAAAGACAACAATGTCAATATCCTGTCCACGCCTTCACTGGTCACGCTCGATAACGAAGAAGCCAGCATGATCGTCGGGCAAAATATCGGTATCCTGAGCGGCAGCTTCACGACCAATACCAGCGGTTCCAATAACCCATTCCAAACGGTGGAACGCAAGGATGTCGGCATCAAGCTGAATGTCACGCCGCAAATCAACGAAGGCAATGCGATCAAATTAAAAGTTAAACAGGAAGTCTCCAGCGTAGACCAGACCACCGCGTCATCGCCTAGTGGCGTCAGCATCGACAAGCGCGAGATAGACACCTCGGTGCTGGTCGATGACGGCAAAATCCTGGTATTGGGCGGATTGATGCAGGACCGCGTCGAAGAAACCATTACCAAGGTGCCGTTATTAGGCGATATACCGTTTTTGGGCCGTTTATTCCAGGACACCAATACCGCCGTTACGAAAAAAAACCTGATGGTCTTCCTGCGCCCGGAAATTATGCGCGATCCTGAAAAAGCCGCGTTGCTGACCGGCGAGAAATATAACGACATACGCCACCGTGAGCAGCAGGCCGGGAAAGACGGCGTGTACCTGATGCCGAAAGAACACGGCCCGCTATTGCCGAAGCTTGCGCCGGCCTTTCCCAAACGTCCGTCCGCCGTTCCATTAGGCAGATAATATGATCGCTAATAATAGATCCGCCAAAGGCTTTGTCCACGAAAGACACGAAAAGTACGAAAATAACCACAATATGATTTGCGCTGGTTGTTCCCAAGCTCCCGCTTGGGAATTCGGTGCAGGAAACCCTGGCTTCCAGTCTCGTGAAGCTAGAGCTTCATCATCTGGATTCCCAAGCGGGAGAGGCTGTGAAAGTATTTTAAAAGCCTACAAAAACCTGTATTTGAAAATTTTCAACCTATTGATTTTTATTATATGTAGGGAGTACAAACCTAGGTTTGTACTCCAAATACTGAATGCTTTCACAATCTCGGGAGCTTGGGAATCCAGCGTAATTAACCACAACAGGATTCTTTTTTTCGTGTCTTTCGTGATTTTCGTGGACCTTATTGTCACCCGATGAATACGGCTCAGGAACACGACGGCGCATCTAAACAAGGATTTAAGCAGCCTTCCTACAGCTTTGCGAAACGGTACGGCATACTCGTCAAGACCGGCCCGGACGATACGTCCAGCGTTGTCTACCTGGAAAAAACGCCCAGCCAGGCATTGTTCGAGATACGCCGGCTCATCGGTCATCCGGTCCGGTTCGAGCAAATCGGCAGCGAAGCTTTCGAGGCGCTATTGCAGGCGACTTACGAACAAAAAGCCGGGCATGCGCAGCAAATGGTCGAAAACCTCAGCGAGAACCTCGACTTGGCCGATATGGCGCAGCATTTGCCCAAGCCCGAAGACCTGATGGAAAGCGAGGACGAAGCGCCGATTATCCGCCTGATCAACGCCTTGCTGACCGAGGCGATTAAAGAAAACGCCTCCGACATCCATATCGAGTCCTATGAAAAACGCATGGTCGTGCGCTTCAGGGTCGATGGCATCCTGCGGAAAATCATCGAGCCGCAACGCGAATTCGCCGCAATGGTCATTTCAAGATTGAAAGTCATGGCGAAGCTCGACATCGCCGAAAAACGGCTGCCGCAGGACGGGCGTATTTCATTGATGGTCGGCGGGCGCACCGTTGACGTGCGCGTCTCGACGCTGCCGTCCGGCTACGGCGAACGTGTGGTGTTGCGCTTGCTCGACAAGCAGGCTAACCAGCTCAGCCTGAAACAACTCGGCATGAGCGAGCAAGAGCTGGCGACGATACAACAAATGATCAACCGGCCGCACGGCATTATCCTCGTCACCGGCCCCACCGGCTCGGGCAAGACGACCAGCCTGTACGCCGTATTGAATCAACTGAACGAACGCACGCGCAACATCCTGACCGTTGAAGACCCCATCGAATTCTACCTGGACGGCATCGGCCAGACCCAGGTCAACAACAAGGTGGAAATGACCTTCGCAAAGGGCTTGCGCGCCATCCTGCGGCAAGACCCCGATATTGTCATGGTCGGCGAAATACGCGACAAGGAAACCGCCGAAATTTCCGTGCAAGCCAGCTTGACCGGGCATTTGGTGCTGTCGACGCTGCATACCAACACCGCGATCGGCGCCATCACGCGCTTGCGCGACATGGGCGTGGAGCCTTTTTTACTGGCCTCCAGCCTGGTCGGCGTAATCGCACAGCGTTTGTTGCGCAAGCTCTGCCCGGCCTGTAAAAAACCCCAGCACGTTCCCGCCCAGGATTTATCGGGCTTAGGCTATCCGGCACAAGCCGGCGAGTTCGTCGACATCTACCAACCCGAAGGCTGCGGGCAGTGCAAGCACAGCGGCTTTAAAGGCCGCGCCGGCATTTTTGAACTGGTTGCGATCGATACCGCGCTACGCAATATGATCAACGAACACGCCGGGGAATATGAGCTGGAACAGCATGCCCGGCATTTTTCGCGCGGTATCCGGCACAGTGCGCTGGAGAAAGTGCTGGCCGGCGAAACCAGCCTCGATGAAGCGATACGCATCACGCAACAAGAATAAACCTTATGGCCGCATTCGAATATCAGGCGATTAACGCGCAGGGCAAGACGATTAAAGGCGTGTTCGAAAGCGATACCGTTAAAATTGCGCGGCAACAGTTGCGCAACCAGGGCTTAACGCTGTTGGAGCTGAACGAGGTCCATAACAAAGAACATAAAACCCAAAGTTCGCTATTCGCGCACCGCATTAATTTACGGCAAATGGCGCATATCACGCGGCAGCTTTCGGCCTTGCTGCGCTCCGGCCTCGCGATAGACGAAGCCTTGGGCATTATTGCGAAACAATTGGAGTCGGCGCGAACGCGGCGCATTTTATTGGGCATCAGGACGCGGATACTCGAAGGCCAAAGCTTCGCCCAGGCCTGCAATGCATTCCCGAGCACGTTTTCGCCGCTGTACCGCGCGACCGTCGCCGCCGGCGAATCGTCCGGAAAACTCGACCAGGTGTTGGAACGCCTCGCCGATTACATCAGCGATAAAGGGCAAATCCACAGCAAACTGCAAATGGCGATGATTTATCCCGTGATGCTAAGCTCGGTGTCGATATTGGTCGTGATCGGCTTATTGGCTTATGTCGTCCCGGAAATCACCAGCGTATTCGATAAAATGGACCAGCAACTGCCTGCGCTCACCGTCGGCCTGATTGCCTGCAGCAACTTCTTTAAAAACAACGGATTGATTATACTGATCATACTCGCCTGCGTTGCCGCTATCGCCAAGGCCATACTCCGGCATGACGGGCCGCGGCTGGCATTTCACCGTTTCTTACTGACCGCGCCGCTGATTTCGCGTTTTACCAAAGGCCTCAATACCGCGCGTTTTACGCGCACGCTGGCGATTTTAACCAATAGCGGCGTGGAATTGCTCGAAGCGCTGAAAATATCGAGCCAGGTGTTGGCGAATAATGCGATGGAAAAAGCCGTGCAGAACACCGCGCTCCGTGTGCGCGAGGGCCAAAGCCTGAACAAGGCGCTCGAAAAATGCGGCTTTTTCCCACCCGTCACGATCCATTTGATCGCCAGCGGCGAAGCCAGCGGACAACTGCCGCGCATGCTCGCAAACGCCGCCGATGACCAGGAACGGGAGATGGAAGCGTTGACTGAACTGACGATGGGCTTGTTCGAACCGGCGCTGATCCTGTTTATGGGGCTGGTGGTTTTACTGATCGTGCTGGCGATATTGCTGCCGATTTTTGAGATGAACCAATTGATTAGATAGCGCGTAGGGTACGCATTTATGCCCCAGTGGGTATCGCGTACCTTTTTCGGCACGCCGAACCTTATCCGTGTTGGCTTGATGGTACGCGGTGCGTGCCTACAAGGCTTTCCCGGCTTTTTTATAAACCTGATCCAATGGAAAAACCCATGAACACCAACAAACAAAATGGTTTTACGCTGATTGAAGTCATGATTGTCGTCGTTATCCTAGGCATCCTGGCATCGATCATTGTCCCGAAAATTATGGGCCGCCCCGACGAAGCCAGGGCGACGAAAGCCAAACAGGACATCCGCGCCGTCACCGCCGCGCTGGATTTATACCGGCTGGATAATTTCAGCTACCCGAGCACCGAACAAGGCCTGGAAGCGCTGGTTACGAAGCCTACGGGGCTTGCTGCCGGGGCTAACTGGAAGAAAGGCGGCTATCTCGACAGCATACCGACCGACCCCTGGAACAAGCCTTACCTTTACCTGCAACCGGGCGCTCACGGTGAATTTGACCTGTACTCGTTCGGCGCCGACGGCGTCGAAGGCGGTAGCGACGCCGGCGCGGATATTAATAACTGGGATCTTAAATAAACCTGCTGGAGAAATTTATGGGACTGACTCATGTTACCGTTTCACTAAGCAATCTGCACAACGATAAGCCTGCCTACGAAAACGAGTTTTTAGTTGACACTGGAGCCATTGATTGCCTGGCACCCGGCACGGCCTTGCATCATGCCGGCGTTGCCGTGGAAGGAAAAGATGTTTACGAACTTGCAAACGGTGAAATCGTTGAATACCCCTATGGTTTTGCCCGCGTTGCTTTCATGGGTTCAGAAACCGTAACCCAGGTGGTTTTTGGCCCGGACGGTTGCGAACCGATTTTAGGTGTGGTCGCTCTTGAAAATACCGGCATCGGTATCGACCCGACGCACACTCGCTCAAAAAAATGAGCGCTAAACCGCTTAAGTAGCGCCACCATCTATAATGACGCCGTGCACAGCATAAAAGGCTTCACGCTGATTGAGTTACTGATCGTGATTGTCCTGATCGGCATTATGGGCAGCATCACGATGCTGTCGATAGGCTCCGCCAACCAGCGTGACCAGCAACGCCAGGAGGCCGAACGTTTGCTGCAATTATTGCAACTGGCGTCTCAGGAAGCGATTATTCGCGGCATGCCCGTTGCGCTGGAATGTTACCGGCACGGCTACCGCTTTATCACGATGGATGACGTCCGCTGGCAGGTGGAAATTGACGACGCCGTATTCAAACCGCGAACATTGCATTCGCAGATAGCTATCGACCTTAACATCGAAAACCGGGCGGTTTTACTGCGCGACCACGAACACGGCTCTCCCGACCCGCAGATCGTGTTTACGCCGGACGGCGATATGAATGAATTCCAGGTCAATATCGGTTTACACGACAGCGATGAACGCTTCTCCGTGAGCCATACGTTCAAGGACGGCCTCGTTATGTCGATGCAAACCGCTGCATCCCGGCCATGAAGCGCATGCCGGGAACAGCCGGTTTCACGCTGCTGGAAATCCTCATTGCGCTAGCCATCCTGGCTATCCTGATGATCGGGCTGATCAAGATCGCGTCAGACAATACGCGCAACCTGTGGCATGTCGAAAACAAGACCCTCGCCGCCGTCATCGCCGCGAATCATGCGACGCAATTGCGGCTCGCCGTGGACAAACCGGAACAGGACGACGGCTGGGAAACCCAGGGCGGGCGGCGCTGGTATTGGCAAGCCAGGCGGAATGTCACAACGACGCTGGGGCTTTGGCAATACCAAATCCGCGTTTACCTCGAAGGTGATAAAGAACCTTATACGACGCTAACCAGCTTAGTCCCTGAATCGCCCAGCGCAGAAACCGCTGAACAGGCTGTCGAACAAAACGCCCCGGTTAGCGAAGCCGCCGAAGAAACTGTCGATGAGCCGGATAATAACCCTGTTGAACCGCCTGATGGACAAGCCGTTGATGAAGCCGAACCTCAGCAAAGCAATGAATAAGTCCGGTCGCGGCTTTACCTTGCTGGAAATCCTGATAGCGATGGCGGTGTTTGCGTTCATGTCGGTGATGGCGTATTCGGGCCTGCACGTACTGCTGGATGCGCGCGCCGATACCTCACGAAGGTCGGGACGCCTCGCCGAATTGCAAATAAGCCTGTATTTACTCGGCGAAGACCTGGCCCAGGCGGTTCCACGCCCGGTCAGGGACGAATACGGCATGGCGGACACCGGTATGCGCGGCGGTGCGGACGGCGAGTTGCTGACGCTGACCCGGAGCGTTCCGGCCTGGTCCAGCCATCAGGCGGACAGCCGCTTACAACGCATCAGCTACCGCTTCGAGAAAGGCTCGCTGTACCGGCTATCGTGGACGATACTCGACAGGACCCAGCAAAGCGAATACCGGCGGCGTAAACTAATCGACCTTAAACAAGTACGGCTGCGCTTTTTCGATCAAGACTGGACGGATGACTGGTCGTCAGCCCATGCCCCGAAAGCGCTTGAAATCGTGTTCACGATCGACGGCCTCGGCGACGTTAAACGGCTGTTTTTTATCCATGACTGAGAACAGGCATGAGCACGCTACGGGACTATAATCTTCCGCCGCCGCAACAGGGCGTCGCGCTGATCATCGTGCTGTTAATCCTGTCTATCGCGACCGTCGCCGTCGTCTCGATGTCGAGCAGCCGGCAACTGGATATACGCAGGACGGAAAACCTGCTGCGCTCGGCGCAAGCCCTTGAATACAGTTACAGCCTGGAAAGCTGGGCGGCAAAGGTCCTGCGCGATGAGCTCAGCGACAACAAGCATGACGGTTTTGGCGACAACTGGGCCAAGGCGCTGCCCAAAACCGCTATTCCCGGCGTAGCGGCGCAACTGACGGATTTACAGGGGCGTTTTAACCTGAATAACCTGCTCGTCGAAAACAAGCCCAGCGAACCGGATGTGCAGCGCTTCCGGCGTTTACTGGCCTTGCTCGACATCAAGCCCGTTATTATCGATGCGATACTGGACTGGATGGATGCGGATTCGGAAACCCGGCAGCCGGGGGGCGCCGAAGATGACACCTATTTCGACGAAAAAACGCCTTATCGTAGCGCCAACCGGCCGTTTGCCGATCTCAGCGAACTGCTGCTGGTCCACGGCGTCACGCAGCAAGACTACCAGGTATTAAAGCCTTATATCTATGTCACCGACACTTATGCGGCCATCAATATCAATACCGCCGAGCCCTTGTTAATACGCAGTCTTGCCGATAAGCTATCGGCGAAAAACACGGAATTGCTGATCCGCGCGATCAGGCGCAAGCCTTTTGAACGCATAGAGGATTTCCTGCAGCATGACGCTGTCGCCGCGCTGGGTATTGATAAGCAGGGACTCGGCATTACCAGCGATAATTTCCTGTTGTCGGTGCGCGTCCAGGTCGGCAAAATTTCATTACTGTTTGATTCACACTTAAAACGCATGGAAAACGGCAACATCACCTTAATTAAACGGCAACGCAGGAGTCCCGCCAATGGCTGACACGATGATAGCCAGGGTTTTTGACGGCATCGATGAGGTTTGTGAATGGTCGGCGCTTTCCGAAACTATCGAAAACGGGCCGGTGCGGCGAGGCAGTCTCAACGAACTCGCCGAAGCCGCAGGCAATAGCGCCGTTATCCTGCTGCTGCCGGCCACCGAGGTATTGCTGGTCGAGCTCGAACTGCCGATAACATCGCAACGCCAGTTGAAAAAAGCGTTGCCTTATGCGCTCGAAGATTACCTGGCTAATGACGTGGAAAACTACCATTGGGCCTGGTGCAAACAAGCCGGCGGTAAAATCACCGTCGCCGCGATTGAACATGAACGGCTGGCCGCTCACTTACAACGTTTCGACACAGCCGGCATCAAGTTACAAGGCGTTTATGCAGAAACCTTATGCCTTCCTGTGCTCGACGACAGCGTCTCGATACTGCTGGACGGCAAGCGCGCCGTCGTGCGTTTTACGCTATCGCAGGGCGGCGGCATCGACCGCGATTACCTGCTCCCCTTCGTGGAAAAAGCCTTGCCGGAACTTAATCTAGCCGGGCGTATACAGCTGTGGCATACGCAGCCCTGCGCGGACTTGCACTGGCCGAGCCACCTTTCGGTAACCGGCGAAACCATTGCTTCGGCCTTATCCGTGCTCCGTCCCGCTAAAAAAAATGAACTGAACCTGCTCAGCGGTATTTACAGCCCGCGCGAATCCGGCAATATCCGCTGGACAGCCTGGATACCGGCGGCAACGCTGATGCTGGTCGCCTTGCTGCTACAATACGGCGGCGCATTGAGCGCATACCGGCACAGCCAGGAACAGTTGGCCGGACTGGAAGCCGCCAACCGACAGTTATTTTCGCAAACCTTCCCGCAGGTCAAACGTATCGTCAACATGAAAGCGCAGGCCGAACAGGCATTGCTGGCCTTACGAAAACACCAGGGCGATGGCGGTGGGGCTTATTTGCGCTTACTGTACCAAAGCGGCGAAATACTCAGCCGGGATACCGCATTGCAATTGCAAGCCCTGGATTTTTCAGGCGGCGTGCTGAGCCTGCACTTGACCGGTGCAAGCGTCGCACAAATAGAGGATTTCAAGCACAATATGGAAAAAAACCATAACGTTAAAGTCGACATCCAGTCGGCGGAAACCGGCAATAACGGCTTGTCCGCGCATGTCGGCATCAGCGAGCGAGCCTCATGAAGAAGCGTTTACAGCAATTATCGCCACGCGAACGTAGCCTACTGCTCGGCGGTATCGCCGTACTGCTCATTTCCGGATTGTATGCGTTCACCTATATGCCGATCATCGAAGGCCAACAACGTATTAGATCGGCGATTGACGCGCAGCAGCAATTAAATGTTTATTTGCAAGGCGTCGCCGCGGAAACCGGCGCGCTGCAGGCTAATAGCGCAGGATCCGCCGAAGTTGCCGATACGGCGCAATCGCTGATCGGCATCATCGACGCCGGCAGCGAGCAATCGGGCATAAAACCCGCCGTGAAGCGCCTGGTTCCCGAAGACCAGGATAAGGTCTCGCTGTGGCTGGAGCAATGCGAGTTCGATAAGCTGGTCGCCTGGCTGGCCCTGCTCGATACAGACCATGCCATCACCGTGCAGCAAATGACAATCAGCCGCGAACCAGGCAGTGCGGGCTTAATAAGCGGCAAGGTGTTGTTAGGTAAGTAGCTACGCACCTTATACCTATTACGCTTCAGGCAAAATCCTGGATAGTTACGATTCATTCAACATTCAGCGTCCAGTGCATAGAATTCAGCAAACGACTACCGGAAGGACCAGCACAATGAATTCGCTCACGAGAAAAATATTATCCGCAAGTTTGATGATAGTGTTGAATGCCTGCGCCTATTACCCTCACCACTATGGGTATTCCCCTGCTTACGGGAGCTATAGTAGCGGATATGTCGTCAAGCGCAGTTACTACGGCAGGGCGCCGTATTATTATCCGCCGCCCCGCTTTCAATATTACACCCAGCCTATTCCCCCACGCCGGTTCTACAGTTATCCCGGATTCCCGTACCAGCACTGGCGGCACGATCATGATGATCATGGACATCACGACTCCGGAAACGACCACCATTGGGATAATCACCAGTCCCCGCATCGCGATGATCATAACAGTCATCCGTATAAGCCGCATCCGTCCCAGAACCCTCAATACCACGGCGGGCATGGTTTTAATCGCCCCAATACCGGACCCCAGCGCCCCCAGGGTTCCAACCGCCCGCATCGCTGACCGCAAGACAGCGCTGCTGCCGTATGGGATAATTTCCGCTTTTCAGCAACCGCGGACCCGCCCATGCACATTCCTACCCGACTCCTGTTCGCGCGCGCGACTTGGCTTAAAATTCACCGCTACCTGGCGCTGACTGCCGGCTTTTTTTTCGCATTGCTCGGGCTAAGCGGCAGCCTGAGCGTCTATCATACGGAACTCGATGAGCTGTTGAACCCGCGCCTGGTCATTGAGGCTCCGCAGGACTCCCAGGGACACCATAGAAAATACCAATCGCTGGACAAGATCATGGACTCGGTACGGGCGGCGCATCCTAAGCGCTACGGCTCGTGGACGCTGGAAATGCCGCAAACGCCTGACGGGATGATAAGCGCCTGGTACGAAAAACCGCAGGAAACCTACTTCGATTATTACGCGCCGCTGATGGTATCGATAAACCCCTATACCGCAGAAGTGGTGGCAAGCCGTTTCTGGGGCCAGACGGCCATGACCTGGCTACTGGACCTGCACACCCAGCTTAGGCTTGATCGTTTCGGTTGGAATCTTGTCGGCCTGTTAGGCGGATTAATGATTATTTCCATCGTTACGGGGCTTTATCTCTGGTGGCCTGTTAAAGACCAATTCAGGCAGGCTTTCGCCGTTCGACATAAGGACGGCATGATACGGCTTGCCGTCGATTTACACCGGCTGATCGGCTTATTGAGCGCGACCGCGCTGTTAATACTCGCCTTCACCGGTTTGCAACTGAGCTATCCCAAGCTATTGGAATCGTTACTCGGCTCAGAGGATCTGGGACACGGCAATAACGGCCCCGCCATCCTCAGCACCGCAGTCCCCAATAATCGCCCCGTCCGCCTCGAAGAGGCCGAGTTTATCGCACGCGGGCCGTTTCCGCGCGCGACACTCAGGCGGATTACAACGCCGGCTGGCGACACCGGCACGTATCGCGTCAATTTACGACAAGGCACTGAAATTAATAGGAAACATCCGATGACTATGGTATGGATAGACCGCTGGAGCGGGCATATCAAAGAAGTCCGCGATCCCGGCAAATTTTCGTGGGGAGAAACACTGACCACCTGGATGTGGCCGTTGCATACCGGCGAGGCATTGAGCGCAACAGGTCGTTTGCTGTGGTTTATCGCCGGCCTGTGCCCTGCCCTGCTGTATGCCGGAGGCTTATTATGCTGGCTGCACCGGCGCGGTGTCGTGCAGGACAGGCCTGTTAATTTATCGGCATTGCGCCCGCATATCCAGCGCCTGAACAAGCGGCTTTACCGCATCGGCCTGGTGCTTTTCCATATTCTCGTCCAACTCGTCAAAGAAGCCCGGCAATCCGTACCGTTGATTAAGGCAAGAACCGGCATATTGCTGCGATGGATTCAATCGCACCCGATTGCCAATAGAAAATAATTCGAAATGATGCGAAGATAGCCGGATTATTCAGCCCGGTAACCAAAACGCCACCAAGCCGTGCCAGACACACTCGTCACGGGACAACAGAAACCCTTCGGAGACACCAATGCTTAATAAAGTAACATTAATCGGCAACCTGGGAGCAGACCCTGAAGTGCGCTATATGCCTGCGGGCGGCGCAGTCACCACTATCGGCCTGGCGACGACCAGGCGCTGGAAAGACAAGCAATCCGGCGAAAGACGCGAAGCAACCGAATGGCATCGGGTGGTGTTTTTTAGCCCGCTGGCGGAAATAGCCGGCGAATACCTCAAAAAAGGCCGCCAGGTTTATGTTGAAGGACGCTTGCAAACCAGGAAATGGCAGGGACAAGACGGACAGGACCGTTACACCACCGAAATTATTGCCAGTGAAATGCACATGCTCGGCAGCCGTAGCGGCGGCACCGGCGATTTCAGCGGCGATCACGCCGCGTCGGAACACACCGCGCCACCCTCCAAGCCCGCCTATTCAAGCCAGCCCGCAGCGCCGGCGCAAAACACAGGCGCGATGCCGCCGGCACCGCCCACTTATGACGACTTTGATGATGACATACCGTTTTGAGTGCATGGAAAATCCGCTTAGCGTCTTGCCGGTGTGAACCCTGCCGTTGAGCGCAGCTATGGCGTATATGCGAAGGAGGATGACGTTCAGGCTTTGCCTGACAAACACACCTTCAGGACAAGCCCGGACTCCAAACTTTTGTTAAGCAGGAACATGGGAACGATAGCTCAGCCAGGACCTTATCTTTAGCCAAATTCTAAACACGCATTAATGCTGTCTTGTCATGATAAATTTGGAAAAACACGATGTTCCCAAACAGCAATTTATATAGGCTCAGCTATAGTTATCGCTTGCTAGGAATGAGCATATTGATTATGCTAAATCAGTCGTTTAGACGCGGGTTAATCAACTTAATTGAACAGAGGTGAAGTGTGATGACAGAATTAGTAAAAGTGGAAAACAATACGTATGGCGACGCCCAGGAATTGGTTAAAAAGAGCATGTATGTATCAATGGCGGCCGGCCTGGTTCCTGTGCCGATTTTTGATTTTTTGGCAATAACGGGTATTCAAATTGAAATGCTGAGAAGGTTAAGCCATCTTTACGGCGTCACTTTCATGGAAGGCAAAG
>Ga0172372_10001982_pt1 | contig 31466 bp, 28 predicted proteins | sample LakKiv5m_2_FD_114544 | JGI IMG/M metagenome (GOLD analysis project Ga0172372, IMG submission 114544) | Freshwater microbial communities from Kabuno Bay, South-Kivu, Congo - kab_092012_9.5m | ecosystem: Environmental > Aquatic > Freshwater > Lake | place: Democratic Republic of the Congo... | reverse complement strand
CTGGTGGGGTGGCGGTGCTGGTGGGGCAGCCCACCTGGTCTTCCACCACCCCCAGCGCCTGGCCGCTGGCGCCCCGTTCCCGGTGCAACCGCAGCATGGTGAGGGCAAAGTTCCTGCCCACCGGGCCGATCACCCAGCTGGTGCGCAGGATCACGCCCCGGCCGCTGCCGCCCAGCACCTGCTCCACGGCTTCCTCGCCGGCGGCATTGGTGAGGCCGTAAACCCCCAGGGGATCGCGGGCCTGCTCGGGCCGGTAGGGGCTGCCCTGCTGGCCGTTGAACACAAAGTCGGTGCTCAGCTGCAGCAGGCGGCCGCCGGTGTCTGCCAGGGCCTCCGCAAATGCCCGCGGCGCGCCGCCGTTCACCGCCAGGGCGAGCTCGGGCTCGCTTTCGGCTCTGTCCACGGCGGTGTAGGCACCGCCATTGAGCACCCAGTCGGGCCGGTGCTCAAGCACCGCCGCGCGGGAGGCATCGGCATCGACGAGATCGAGGGGCAGCAGGCCCCCATCAGCACAACCGTCATCACCGCTGCGGCTGGTGGCGATCAGCTCCACACCCACCGGTACCTGTTGGCGCAGAGCGTGGCCGAGCTGGCCTGCGGCGCCGGTGAGCAGGATTTTCATGGCATGCCCTCCTGGGCAGGTTTCCGTGATGCCACGGATGCAGGCCACTGCCCACAGGGCCGACACTGATGCCGGGAAGCGTCAGGTGACTTGAGCTGAAAATCCGTGACGTGATCAAGGCTTTGCAGCTGGCTGGCTGGGTGCTTGTCGCCACCCGCGGCAGCCACCGGCAGTTCAAGCATCCACAGCAGCCGAGTCGGGTTACGGTTGCTGGAAAGCCAAGTGACGACCTCGCACCCGGCACCCTCGCTGGCGTCCCCCGCAGTGGTGTAAATCCCCCGGCACACCCACCCCGGCGTAGCCGGGGTGGGCCGCGCACCTCAGGCGATCGGTTCCACGGCTGGCGAAGCAGGACCACAGCTGCCCGCTCGCTTGGTTCGGCTCCGGCAACTACTGCCCGAAGAGCCGCTGAGTCCCTGCGGCCTGTGGCTACTCCGGTCTCCGGTCTCCGGCACTCCTCCCCGTCGTTCCCCTGGATAAGGCAGCGGCTGAACAAGGCGCTGGTGCGGGCCGACCTCGGTTCAGCCCCAGGGCTGATTCAAGCTCGGCGCGAGGGCTGCGGCCGAAGCGCAGGGGTTAATCCGCTCCTGGCAGCGCCTGGGGTGCTGAGGCTCCATTCATGCTGACCGTATTGCCCCATGACCGACGAAACCGGTACTTGGAAGCGGCCCTGGGTTCAGGCCGGGGGCAGCGCGCCCAGCTTCGCCAGCCAGGCCTGCAGCCTCTCCCCCGCAAGCCGTGGTGGCACCCGCGGCAGATCGATCCAGCCCTCGCCGCGGCGCAGGGCCAGTACCGGCACCTCGAGGCCGTAGCGACCCTGCAGCCGGGGATCGCTGTCCACATCCACCACCTGCAGAGCCGGTGACGGCACCAGGGCCTGCAACCGCTGCTGCAGTCCTTCGCACAGGCAGCAGCCGCGGCGGCTGTAGAGCAGCAGATCAGCCATGGGCAGAGGCTTCAGCGACGGAGAGGCAGCAGCCAGAGGCGGCAGCCCTGCCATCCTGAAACAGCCGGCGCCCGCCTCGCACCGGGCCGGCCCTGCCCGCCGGCCACGGCGGTGGCCCAGCCTTTGCAGGCCCCCCCCTTGCAGCAGGGATGATTCAAACTCGGCGCGAGAGCTGCGGCCGCAGCGCAGGGGGACAACCCGCTGCTTGCAACGCCTGCGGTGCTGAAGCCCACCCGTGGTGCCCGTGTCACGCACGACTGACGAAACCGGCACTTTGAAGCGGCCCTGTGCAGGTACCCTCCAGGGCTGATTCAAACTCGGCCCGTGGGCTGTGGCTGAAGCGCAGGGGTCGACCCGCTCCTGGCAACGCCTGGGGTACTGAGGCCGCATTCCCGCTGCCCGTATCGCGCACGACTGGCGCAACCGGCACTTTGAAGCGGCCCTGTGCAGGTACCACCCATGCAGGGACCCCCCTTAAAGAGACATCGCCCTTGCGGCGGTCTGTCATCGCGGCGGTCTGCCCTTGGGCGGTTGGACATTGCGGCGGTCGGGCCGGCCATGGCAGCGGCGACCTGGATTCAATCGGGCACCGGATCGCAGCCGCAGGGGGTGAAGGGGTGACAGCGACTGATCCGCCGCAGGGTGAGCCAACCACCGCGCCAGGGGCCATGGCGTTGGATCGCCTCCAGGCCATAGGCGCTGCAGCTGGGGATGAAGCGGCAGCGGGGCCCCAGCAGGGGCGAGAGCCAGCGGCGGTAGAGGCCGATCCCCGCCAGCAGCAGCTGGGCCAGCGCCCCATTCAGCCGGGCGAGCTGACTGCGCAGGCTGCGGTTTAAGATCGTCGATCGGCCGTCCACGGTCGTGCCCTGGCTGGATCCCCCAGCATGGCGCATGGCTTTTGTGGCCGCGGTCGGGCGCCGCCTGCGGCGTTGTTCCTGTTCTCTGCCTGCACGCCCCTATGTCCCGCTACCGCGGCCCTCGCCTGAGGATTACGCGGCGCTTGGGAGACCTCCCCGGTCTCACCCGTAAGGCCGCCAAGCGGTCTTATCCCCCCGGTCAGCACGGCCAAGCCCGTCGCAAGCGCTCCGAATACGCGATCCGTCTGGAAGAAAAGCAGAAACTGCGTTTCAACTACGGCATTTCCGAACGTCAGCTGGTTCGTTACGTCAAGAAAGCCCGTGCTCAGGAGGGCTCCACCGGCACCAACCTGTTGCGCCTGCTCGAGAATCGGCTCGACAATGTCTGCTTCCGGCTCGGCTTCGGGCCCACGGTGCCCGGTGCCCGCCAGCTGGTCAATCACGGGCACGTCACCGTGAATGGGCGGGTGGTCGACATCCCCAGCTATCAGTGCCGCGCCGGCGATGTGGTGGCGATCCGCGAACGCAAGGCATCCCGCAAGCTCGCCGAGGGCAACCTGGAGTTTCCGGGTCTTGCCAACGTGCCTCCGCATCTGGAGTTTGACAAGGCCAAGATGAGTGCCAAGGTGCTCGGCCGGATCGAGCGTGAGTGGGTGGCGCTCGAGATCAACGAACTGCTGGTGGTGGAGTTCTACAGCCGCAAGGTGTGATCAAACGGCTGGGATCGGATGGCCGTGATCAAACAGCTGGGATCGAACAGCTGTGAGGATGGTCGTGATCAAGCGGCTGTGATGGCAGGGTGGCGATCAGCCACCGCGCGACAGCGCGACCGCACGACCGCACGACCATCGGCCACGCGATCACCGGTCGAGCGATCACTGGCTTTTCTGCCACCAGCCTGGCCCTGCAGCCACCGTGCTGCGGGGCCGCTTCCAAGCGAGGTGGCGGGCAGGACCGCTTCAACGTGCCGGTTTCGTCAGTCGTGCGCGACACGGGCCCGATGAGTGGGCTGCAGAGCCCCAGACGCTGCCAGGAGCGGGTTGCCTCCCTGTGCTGCGGTCGCAGCCCGCGCGCCGAGTTTGAATCAGCCCTGGGGTGGCGGGGGTTCAGGGCTGAACAGCAACCGCTCAGCAGCGCCCCTGGCTGTCGGGAAGGCTGGAGAGCAGGCCGCGGCGACGCAGCTCGCGCCGGAACTCGGCGGCCAGCCCATTGCCCTCGCTGGGCCAGGCCCGTCGCAGCTGATTGAACAGCATCATCAACCGCAGCGCGATCGTGACACAGACGAGCAACTGCAGACAGATCCTCAGCACGGTACCGAAAGTCGCAGCAGACAGCTGGAGGTGATGGCACTCTAGGGACGCTGCGCCGATTCGCCCGGTCCAGCGGCGAGGCCGCCCCGAGGTCACCAAGCCTGCTGCTGCTGCCCCCACGCCTGATCGCTGCCACAGCACCTGCCGCTGCCACCGCCTGTCGCCAGCACCGCCTGCCATCACCACAGCCTGCCGTCACCACAGCCGCTGTTGCGCCTGGCCCGCCGTTCGCCGCTTCCCGTTCCTCTCAAGCCATGGCCGATCCCCTGCCCGCCCTGAGCACGGCCGATCTGGAGATCCTGCAGACGGCGCTGGATCCGTTGCTGGATGGCTTCGGAAACGGTGACTCCTGCCTGGATGATGCCCGCGCCTTTCTGGATCGCCTCGGGCAGGCCGGCTGCGGCAGCGAGGCGCTGCATCAATGGCTGCAGAGCTGGCAGGCCCACGGCGGCAACCGAGCCACCCTGCGGCTGATGGTGACCACCCTGCTGGCGGAACGCCTGGAGCTGGAGCGCCAGGAGCAGCAGCCCACCTGACGCCCACACCAGCCCGCAGCATCCTCTTGCCTACGATCCCAGCGGCAACGCCAGGGCGCCATGCACAGGCCGGAGGGCAGCAGCGAACCGCAGGCGGGTGATCGAGCCGGCGCCGCAGTGCCGCTGGAGCCGTTGCGGGATCCGGCCGAGCTGTTTGGGCTCCAGGGCCGGCGGGCGGTGGTGACCGGCGCCTCCAGCGGCATCGGCCGGCGGGCTGCCCTGGTGCTGGCCATGGCCGGAGCGCAGGTGCTCACGGTGGCGCGGCGCGGCGAACGCCTGCAGGCGCTGGCGGCGCAGCACCCGCAACTGGCGCAGCGGTTGCTGCCGTTGCCGCTCGATCTCAGCCGCGCCGGAGCCGCTGAGCAGCTGGCCGAACGGGCGCTGCAGCAGCTGGGCGGCTGCGACATCCTCGTCGCCGCCGCCGCTGTGCCGGGTCGGATGGCCAGTGCTGCGCTGCAGAGCGACCGGTTCAACCAGGTGCTGCAGCTGAATGTGACCCTGCAGGCCGAGCTGGCCGCCCGCCTGTTCCCCGCCCTGCGGGCCTCGGGGGCGGGCCGGGTGATCCATGTGGCCTCGATCTACGGGTTGCGCGGCCAGGAGGCCGGCGAGCTGGCCCCCTATGTGGCCAGCAAACATGCCCTGGTGGGTCTGACCCGCAGCCAGGCGATTGAATGGGCGGCCGAGGGCATCACCGTCAATGCCCTGGCACCGGGGCATTTCCCCACCGAGATGACCGCAGCCCTGCTCGCCGATGCCAGCATCGCCGCACGCCTGCGGCAGCGCTATCCGATCGGCCGTTTCGGCCGCCTGGAGGAACTCGACACGGCGTTGCTGTTTCTGGCCTCGCCGGCCAGTTCGTTCGTGACCGGCATCGTGTTGCCGGTGGATGGCGGCTGGACGAGCCGCTGAACCACGGCGCTCCCGTTCAGGCCGAGACGATTGGCTGGCTCGTGCGGGGTGCGGCGCCGCCGCTGATCGGAAGCGCCGCTGTTCCGGGCTGCAACGGCTCGCCAGGCTGGGGATCGGCAGGCGCGAGCAGGTGATGGATCAGAGCCCTCGAGAGCAGAACCCTCCAGCTCAGAACTGTCGCGATCCGCAGCGTGGAGAGCCGTGCCGTGGAGAGCCAGGCGATCGGGTTCGGCAGGATGGCGGCTGGCTGTGGCGGGATCGGCGCCACGCCGGTGCGCTGCTGGCCGAGCTGCTGGCGCCCGAGGTGCATCACCACCAGGACACCACCGTGGTGGGTATTCCCCCCGGCGGATTGGAAGTGGCGGCAGCGTTGGCCTCGGTGCTGCAGCTGCCGCTGAGCTGCTGGTCGGTGCAGCGGGTGCGGCTGCCGGGTCGGCCGGGGCCGACGCTCGGGGCGATCGCCCCCGGCCATGTGCACAACCTCGATGAGGAGCTGCTGCAGCGGCTGGGATTCGATGCCGAGGCACGCCATCAATTGCTGCATGATCACGAGCATCGGATGCAGTTGGACCAGGACCGGTTCGGGGATCCGGAGCCCCGTGAACTCAGCCATCGACGCCTGATCCTGGTGGATGAGGGAGTGCGTACCGGCCGGGTGATGGAGGCAGCGCTGCAATCCCTGCGTTCGCTCTATCCGACGACGATCACGGTGGCGGTGCCGGTGGGTGCCCGCTCGGCTCTGGACCAGCTGGAAGCGCAGGCGGATCGGCTGCTGGTGCTGCATCCCGTGGAGCAGCTGCCGCAGATCGCCGATTGGTTTGCCGATCTGCCATCCCTGCACGAAGGTGATCTGATCGCCCTGCTGCGCGCCGCCTGAATCGAGACCGGGATTGTTCATGGGCATCACGAACAATGGCTGCCGTCGTGCTGCACGGGCCAGAGATGGCCATGCGCGCAAGATCAGGGCTGATTCAAACTCGGCGCGAGGGCTGTGGCCGAGGCGCAGGGGGGCAACCCGCTCCTGGCAGCGCCTGGGCTGCTGATGCTCACCCATGGTGCCAGTGTCCCGCACGACTGGCGAAACCGGCACCTGGAAGCGGCCATGCGCACAACAGCTCTTGTGCGGCCAGGGACCATGCTCAGAACACCTCGGAGCAGTAGAGACCGATGACGTAGGTGATCAGCACCTCGGCATCCATCAGGCTGAGCCCATCGGTGCGGGCGAGGGCGGCGATCGCCGCCTGGGACATCGCCGATTGGCCCTCGCTGTTGAGCTTGCGGAAGCGAGCGCACATCTGCCGCGCCAGATCAGAGTTCTGCTTGACCGAATCCAGCAGCGGCGAAGCCGATACCGCCGCCTGCGGCGGCAGTGGTGCCAGGGCCAGCAGCAGCGCCCCCAGGATCATCGGGACGCCACAGGATCGCAGCACAGCTGAACGGATGGAAAGACGGGTCATGGAAGCCCTCCAGGGCCACTTCCATTTCAGAAGGCCTCGCCGCCTGCGGGGGGGCGGTCAGGGTCAGTTGCGCGAGCGACCGGCGCCGGTCTCCGATCGCTCGGGCCCGCAAACAGGGTGGCCCGAGGGCGGTATGAACATTCCGCCGCAGGGCTGCATCCTGTGTGCAGTTTCCGGCCTCGACAGCGCTCGATCCTGCGGCAGCACGTTGTTCAACCGCCATGCTGAGCGGATCCTGCGCCTTTGAGGCGACCCTGGGCCCTGCCGCGGCCCGGTGCTCAGATCCCGCAGGCTCAGCTGATCCAGCCGGCCTGGCGATCGCTCCAGCCCAGGCCCAGTCGGCGGAGTCGACCCATGGGTGGAAGCCTGACCCAGCCAGGGCTGATTCAAACTCGGCGCAAGGGCTGCGGCCGACGCGCAGGGGCCAATCCGCTCCTTGCCGCGGCTGGGATGCTGATGCCCTCGCATGGTGTCCGTGTCGCGCATGACTGGCGAAACCGGCACGTGGCAGTGGCCCTGGGACTCGACCCATGGGCGGGAGCCTGACCCGGCCCTGGTCCTGCCTCAGCCCTGCCGCTGCCGGGCCGGAACCATCAGCGCCATTCAGGGGAGGAGAGCGGGGGCCTGCAGGCTCACATCCCCTGTGATCAGGTTGCGCACCGCCTCCGCCAGCACCAGCGGCCGGCCGCTGTCCGGACCTGTGGGCTCGACGCGGCGCAGCCGCACCCGCACCTGGCCGGTGGGGCTGCTGCGACCACCGGCGCGCAGGTTGCTGGCCACCTGCAGGGCCGTGGGACCCCAGGCCTCCCGGGGCAGATCGGCACGGGCCTGAGCGATCACCAGATCCCCGCCGCTGTCAAACACCACCGGCGCCACCACAGCCCCGCTGATCGTCACCCGTGGGCTGTAGCTGATCGCGAACGCCAGGCACGACAGGGACAACAATGCCGTGAAGCTGGTCACCCCCACCAGCCGGAAGCGAATCCCCCAGCGGCGCAGGAACGCCGCCGCCGTGAGCAGCGCCAGCAGCCCGCTGGCGGCTCCCAGCCACTGGCCGGCCTGAAAGAGGAGCGGATCGGCTGACATCGACACAGGGGCAACGGAGACAGTCCGTATATTGCGATGGAAGCGATTGGGAGGCGGAGGGGCGGATGACTGGGCTGCCCCGGCCTCGCCTCCCCAGCCTGTCCCCTCCCCTGCGGATCGCCGCCGCCGGCAGCGTCGCCGCGGCCCTGGCCGCCACCGGCCTCTGGTGGCTGGGCAACCAGCTGCTGCCGCCGCTGATCGCCACCGCCAGGGCACAACTCGAGCAGCAGCTCGGCCTGCTGATGGGCCACCGCCTGCAGCTGGGCCCCCTGCGCCACCTGGGACTCGATGGGCTGACCGTCGGCCCCAGTCGTCTGTTGCCCGCTGCGCAGGATCGCTCCAGCGTGCAGGCGCAGGCGCTGCGGCTGAGCCTCGACCCGCTCGCCAGCCTGCAGCGCCGGGTCCCGGTGCTGGAGCTGCGCCTGATCGGCGCCCGCGCTGACCTGCATCGCAATGCCTCCGGCCAGTTCTGGGTCCTGGGTTCTGTGCCTGCCGGCGGCGAACCAGCGCGGCTGGAGCTGCGCATCGGCGTGCAGCGCAGCGGCCTGGTGCTGCTGCACCACCCCGGCTCCCGGCAACCGGCGCAGCGGCTGCAGATCAGCGGCCAGGTGACGATCGTGCCCCATCAGCAGAGCCTGCGCGGCCGTCTGCACCTGTCGCTGCCGCAGACTCCCGGCTCGCTGCGGCTGGGGATCACCGGCCAGCTGCAGCATTCCCGCTGGCAGCTGCAGCTGCAGCCACTCGCTCTCTCGCTGGCTGCGCTGCAGCAGTCGCTGCCCGCACGCAGCCGGCTGGCGGGCCGGCTTGACGGTGATCTGCGCCTCGATCTCAGCCCGGAACGGCTGCGCTGCCACGGTGCGCTGCAACTGCGCCAGCTGCGCTGGTGGCAACCCGGGCTGCCGGCGGCGCTCGCAGCCGACCATCTGCCGCTCCGCTGCCGAGGCACCCAGCTGCAGCTGCCCGCCAGCCCCTGGCGGCTGGCGGGCTGGCGAGGCCGGCTGGCGGCTGAGCTGGACCTGAATCAGCGCCTGAAGCTGCGTCTCTGGGCCCAGCCACCGGCGACCCCGGTGTTCGGCGGCGGCTCGATTCAGGCGCAGCTGCAGGGCCTCTGGCGAGCCGATGGCCTGCGCCAGGGCCAGCTCGAACTCTGGAGCGGTGCCTCGCGCCTGGTGGCCGCAGGTCAGTTCGCCGCCCGCAGCGATCTGACGGGCTGGTGGCGGCTCGATCCCCGCGATCTGCCGGCCGGCCGCCAGCTGCCGGCCTGGTTGCAGCAGCAACCGATCGGCGGACGTTTCCGCCTGCAGGGCCCCCTCGGCAGCCCCCAGCTGGCGATCACGACCCAGCTGAGCGGTCGCGATCCGCACCTCGGCGCCTGGCGGGCCTCCCTGCACTGGCATCGCGGCCTGCTGCGCCTGGAGCGCTTCGCGGCACCGCATCTGCAGGCGCGGGCCGAACTGCCGCTGGCGCTGCGGCCTGGCGGCGGCCTGCACAGCGGAGCCCTGAATGCCTGGATCGACCTGCGCGCCTTTCCCCTGATGCGGCTGGACGCATGGGTGGGGACGCGACTGCAGGGGCAGTTGGATGCCCGCGGCTGGTTGCGCGGTTCGCTGCAGGCCCCGGCGACGGATCTGCAGCTGGCGCTGCACTCCCCCGCGGCCGGCCCTCTGCGGTTGCGTGAATCCTGGCGTGGCCGGCTGCAGGGCGATGGCCAGACGGCCCGGCTGGCGCTGAACCCGATGACGCCCGGCCTGCCCGGTCTGCTGCAGGCCCGGCTGGACCGGCGCTGGATCCCCACCCGGGTGCAGCTGCAGCGCCGCGGCGGCCAGCTGCAGCTGGTGGGAGATCCCCGCCGCTACCACTGGCGGGCCGATGCCCTGCCGCTGCAGGGTCTTGAGCTGCAGACCGGCCGGGACCGGCCGCCCCAGCCGCTGGCGGGTCGATTCAGTGGGGCGGGACAACTGGAATTGCAGCCGCTGGCCTTCGCGGGCCAGCTGGTTGTGGACGAACCGGTTCTGTTTGCGCTCGCCACCCGCCAGCTGCGCGGCTCGCTGCACTACCGCGAGCGCCAGTACCGGCTGCTGGGTCGTGTGCAGCCGCTCTCCCAGGGCACGATCGGCCTCGATCTGAGCGGTCGCTGGGCCGGTCCGTTCCGGGCTCGCCTGCAGGCCCGGGGCCTCTCCTCGGCCTGGTTTCACCAGCTGGGCCTGGTCTGGGATCGCTGGCGGGGCGCCGCGCCCCGACAACCGGGCCGGGCGAGTGATCTGGGCCGGTCGGCGATCGCAAGCCTCGGCTTCTCCCTGCAGGACCAGCTGGCGCTGCTGCAGACGATGCGCACGCAGCTGCTGCAATGGGAGGAACAGCAACGCCAGCTGCGTCGCGCCGAGCTGCTGCGACGGCTGCAGCTGCGGGTGGATGCCGATCTAGCGATTCAGGGCCCCGATCTGCGCCGTGCCCGCGCCGAACTCACGGCCCGGGGTCACCTCTGGTTTGATCAGACCGATCGGGATGTGGCCCTGGCGCGGGATCCGTTCTCGGTGCGTCTGCAGGGCCCGCTGCTGGCCGGGGAGGGTGGCTTCGCGATCAGCGGCCTCAGCCTGGCCCTGCTCTCGCTGCTCACCCCCGTACCCGAGACCCTGCGGGGCTTGCTGGCACTGCAGGGCCGCTACCGGCTGGGGGGCGGCCCGCCGCAGCTGGCGATCGAGCTGGCGCTGGAGCAGACGGCCCTGGCCGGCCGGGGCCTGCGCCTGGAACGGGGGCAGCTGGCGCTGCGCCCGGAGGGATTGTCGCTGGATCTGGCCCTGCGGGCGGAGGGGAGCAGCAGCAGCGTCGATCTGTCCGGACTGCTGCCGCTGCGCAGCGACAGCCAGGATCTGCAGCTGCGGCTGGCCAGCCGCGGCGATGGCCTGCGCTTCCTCACCGATCTGACCGGTCCGGCGATCCAGTGGCGCGGCGGCAGTGTCGATCTGCGCCTGCTGGTGCGCGGCAGCCTGGTGGATCCGATCGCCAACGGCTTCCTGCGCATCCGTGACGGCGACTACGGCGTGGTCGGCCAGGTGATGCAGGACGTCGAGGCCACGATGGTGTTCGATTTCCAGCAGCTGCTGGTGCAGGAGCTGCGGGCCCGGGTCGGCGCGGCGGGACGGATCCGCGCCGAGGGGCGGCTGGGCCTGGTGCGGCCCCTGGCCGCTGAACCCAGCCTGACGTTGCAGCTCGACAGGGTGCCGTTCGCCCTGGAACGGATCCGTGCCCGGGCCGATGGCCAGCTGCGGCTGGGCGGCAGCCTGGCGGGGCCGGAACTGAGCGGTTCGCTGGCGATCAGCCGCGGCACGATCAATGCCCAGCCCGGGGAGCTGGCGCGCCTGGACACCGGCCCGGCCAGCGCCGCCAGCGCCGCCAGCGCCGCCACGCCGGTCGCCACACCAACCACACCAACCACACCAACCACACCAACCACACCAACCACGGCGACCACGGCGACCACGGCGACCGCCAGGGCTGCCAGGTCTGCCACATCCGCCACAACCACGACGGCCGCCAGCCCAGCCACCGCCACCACACCAGCCACGGCGACCACAGCGACCGCCAGGTCTGCCAGATCTGCCAGATCCGCCACGACCACGACGACCACGACGGCCGCCACGACCGCCACCAGCCCAGCCACCGCCACCACAGCCACCACCACCCGCCCAGCTGCGGCCGCCACAGCTGCGGCCACCGCCGGCACCGCCCATGGGGCCGGGCGAGGGCAGGGATCGTCGCCGGGCGCCGGGTTCGAGCAGGGGGGCAGAACCAGCCTTCTGCAGCCCACCTCGATCAATGAGCTGCTGCAGCGCCGTTGGGATTTCAATCAACCCCTGGTGCTGCTGGGGCCCGACCTGAGCTCCAGCACCAACCTGTCGCTGCAGGAGGCGATCCCGCGGCTGCCCTGGTTGCGGTTCAGCGATCTGCGGCTGCGGCTCGGGCCCGATCTCGCCGTGGTGCTGCCCAACATCGCCACCTTCCGCACCGGAGGCAGCCTGCGCATCAACGGCCGGCTCGATCGTTCGCTGCAGGCCTCAGGGGTGGTGCGGCTGCTCTCCGGCCGCCTGAATCTGTTCACCACCACCTTCAGTCTTGATCCCGATGCCGCCAACGTGGCGGTATTCACCCCGGGACTGGGCTTGGTGCCCTATCTCGACATCGCCCTGCGCACACGCATCGCCGACAACCTCAATGCGATCTCCGCCGGTGCTGGCGGCGGCCTGGAGTTCCCGCAGCAGAACCCGGCGGAACGCCAGGGCCAGGGGTTCGCTTCGCTCAGTCAGCTCAATCTGATCCTGGTGACCGTGAGCGTCAGCGGCCCGGCCGATCGCCTGGCCGACAACCTGCGCCTGCGCAGCAGCCCACCGTTGCCGCAGGAGCGACTGCTGGCCCTGATCGGTGGCAACTCCCTGGCCGGGCTGCGCGGCGGCCGGGCGGGCACGGCTCTGGCCACGGCCCTGGGCCAGACGTTGCTCTCACCGCTGTTGGCTTCGCTCAGCGATGTGATGGGGCAACGGGTGAGCCTGGCTCTGTATCCCACCTATGTGAATCCAGCGATCAGCAACAACAACGAACGCTTCTCCGGTCGCCTGCCACCGCAGCTGGTGCTGGCCGGTGAAGTTGGCTTTGACCTCAGCGATCGCCTCAATGCCTCGCTGCTGTTCGCCCCCAACCGTTCCGACATCCCCCCCCAGCTGACGCTGAACTACAAGGCCTCACAGGCTGTGCATCTGGGTGCCTCGGTGGATACCCAAGGCTCCTGGCGAACGCTGCTGCAGCTGTTCTTCCGCTTCTGATGCCCCGTCCCACAGGTGCGAATGGGATACAGCTTGCTTGACCTGGTTGACAGGTTTGCCACGCGAGTTGCCAGCCAGCCTGGGCAGTGTTGGCGGCAGGCGGAGGATCACTCCAGATTGGAATGACGCAGACGCATGGCCTCCGGGCTGACGGCGAGCCGGTCCGCCAGCTGGGCTATAATTGATTCAAGATAGATAAATGCACTGAGTTCAAAGCTAGATCCCAGGGGAAGCAGTCGGTTATCGGCGCAGAACTGTGGGCAGGGAATCAGAACGAAGAGCTTGGCGCCGCTACGCAGCGGAGCGGTTCCTGAGGCTGTGATCAGAGCCAGCTCGGCGCCATCGCCGCCGATCCGCGCAGCGATCGCCAGGATCGAAGCCGTGCTGCCGGATGCCGAAACAACGATGACAAGATCACCGCCGCCCGCCCTGGGAGTGGTGGTTTCGCCACCGATATAGGCGGTGATGCCGAGATGCACCAGGTGCATGGCAAAGGCTTTGGCCACCAGGCCGGAACGGCCGACACCGAGCAGAAAAACACGCCTGGCCTGCAGAATCTGACTGGCAAATTGCTCGACGCTATTGGGAGAATGATGCTCTAAATCATCGAGAATCTGTGAGATACTAGCAAGAATATGCGCTGTAATCCGCATGGCCATGCAGGCTCTCAGCCCAAGGCGGCATGGATGGATCGGGCAGCGGCCAGTGGATCGGGAGCAGCGCTGATCCTGGCTCCGATCACCACGATGTCTGCACCCAGATCCGCCGCCCGCCGTACCGTGTCAGGCCCGAGGCCGCCGGCTACGGAAATTTTGCAGGTCAGGCCAAGATTCGCGATCGCCCGGAGATCATCGAAGGGTGTTTCACCCTGGAGCTGGCCATCAATGCCCGTATGGATCCCCAGGATATCGATGCCGAGAGTGCAGATCTGCTCTGCTACCTGTACCTTGTTGGCCACTTGGATTAGATCCACCTGCGCCTGGGCGGCATGGCGCTGGGCGGCACTGACGACCCCTTGAATGGTTGCCATGGAGGCGACACCCAGCACAGTGCAGATGGATGCACCGCAGCGATAGAAGGGTTCCGATTCGTACTCACCGGCATCCATGGTCTTCAGATCCGCCAGAACCGGCTTGCCGGCGGCAACCACACGCAGCTGGCGAATCGCCTCCAGGCCATTGACCTTCAGGCAAGGAGTACCCACTTCAAAGATATCGATGTAGTCGCGGGTGAGCTCTGCCACAGCCACTGCCGCCTGCAGGTCGAGCTGGTCGAGCGCCAGCTGCAGCAGGGGGCGACTGCCCCCGCCCGCCCGTCCTGATCTGTTCAATACCCAGACTGCGATTAGCGCCAGTTTTACCTGATCTTGAGCCAGGGATCCCGCTGATCAGGATTTGCCCATGATCTCAGTCTGGTCGCCGTTGCTACAGCCGCCCCGCAACCCAGGGCTGATTCAAACTCGGCCGGAGAGCTGCGGCCGAAGCTCAGGGGGCAACCGGCTCCCTGCAGCGCCTGGGGATGCTGAAGCCCAGGCATGGTGCCCGTGTCGCCCACGACTGGCGCAACCGGCACTTTGAGGTGGCCCTGGGGGCAACCCGCTGCTGGCAACGCCTGCGGTGCTGAAGCCCAGGCATGGTGCCCGTGTCGTCTACGACTGGCGCAACCGGCACCTGGAAGCGGCCCTGAGGCAGGGCCCGCCTCGGCCCGGATGGGCTGCCGGCTGGCAGCCACAACCATGAATAACGGCCATAGCAATCCCTTACGGGCACAGCCATGGCTGGTGAGCACAGGCGGCCGATGGCGGGGGTGTCTTTCGGCGAACGGCTACGGCTGGCCGGCCTCGGCAGCGCTGGTTTCGCCCTGCTCCTCGCTCTCCTCACTGCTTCCGGCCGGCACCAGACGGATCTGATGCCGCCCCACCCGGATTTCGAAGACATCGCCCGGACGCAGGCCGAGCTTGGCGGTATAGGCGCTCCCCACCAGCAGATTGCCGTTGAACAACACGCGGGTGTGGTAGCTGAGATGACGACCGGGGCGGCGCTTTTCCCGGCCGGCATCCACCCCGAGATGGGTCCCCTTGGCCTCCAGCAGAGCTTCGTAGAAGGCGGTGAAGTTCAGCCGTTCGCGGCCGTCCTTGCGGGTGCTGACGTAGCCGCAGCGACGGACGAGCTCCGACCTGGGGATGGCGCCAAGTTCCCTGAGCTTGGCCAACAGATCTGGACCGGTGAGCATGATTGGCAAGGCAATCTCCCTGCGAGCGTATCTGCTTCTCTGCCGCTTTGGCACAGCCCTTGCACGATCCATGGCAATTTGCAGCAAATCTGCTTCAGCCGGCGCGGGCATGCCCGGGCTGCGAGCTGGTGCCACCAGCCTCCGCCGCCAGGATCGCTGAGCTGATGTCAGCGCATGAGCGCCGAATCCCGAGGGGGAAGCCAGGGATTCGCCGTCCTGTCCGGCCCCCGGATCCCTGACCCGATCCCAGGGCAATAGGGCCCCATACAGCCAAGGTGAAGGGTTGGTCCGGCGTCGCAGGGGGCAGGACTGATTCGGACTCGGCGCGAGGGCTGCGGCCGAAGTTCAGGGGGGCAACCCGCTGCTGACAGCGCCTGGGGGGCTGAGGCTCGATTGCTGGTGCCCGTGTCGCGCACGCCGGGCGCAACCGGCGCTTTGAAGCGGACCTGGTTGCAGGGGCTTGTGCTGCCAACCCTGAACCTGATCCGGGCCGCCTGTGCACGCCGGCTCAGCCGGCGGCCCTCGCTCTCGGCGGCCCTCATCTGCCGGCAAGCGGGGTGGGGGTCAGGGCTGATTCAAACTCGCTGCGAGGGCTGCGGCCAAAGCGCAGGAGTCAAGCTCCGGCTCGTTGCAGCGCCTGGGATGCTGATCCCCACCCACGCTGCCGCTGTCGTGCACGACTGGCGAAACCGGCACTTTGAAGCGGCCCTGGGGTGGGGGTGCCGATGCTCTGGCTGGGGTACAGGGCTGCCTGAAAGTTCCGCCCCAGGGCTGTGTCTGCTGCAGAGATTCCAGCGTCGCCAGCGCTCGATCCCGCGGCAGCGCGTCGCTCAGCAGCTGCTCCGGGCTGAAAACCCGACCTTGAGACAGCCCTGGGCCGAGGCGAAGCCACCCCAGCCCCGGGCCGGGATCCCCGACCCGATCGGGCGCCCCAGAATCGCCCCATGCCGCTGTCCGTTCCCCCCATGCTCGGATCCGCCCCCCCTCGCCGTTGCCTGCTGGCGGCCTGCCGGCGTCGGCTCACGGCGATGCTGCTGGTCCTGATCACGGCGATCGCGATCATCCCGCCGCCCGCCGCAGCCCTGGCCGCAGGCGGCCTGGCCGGACCGCCGCTGAGCTATCGCTGCGATGGCGATCCGCTGCTGGCCCAGCTGGGCAACGGCCCTCTCGATGACCTCAGCATCCCCGATCCAAGCAGCGGCCCGGTGCCCGTTGGAGGCTTCGTGCTGTTGCAATGGCGTGGCCTCAACCTGCAGTTGCCACGCACCAACAATGCCGGCGCCGCCAGCTTCAGCGATGGCCGCTGGTGGTGGAGCCTGGAGGATCCGGCCCGACCGCGCCTGCGTGAACGGCTCGGTGTCGGTTCGGTGCGCGATTTTGGCTGTGAACAGACCCCAGCCGCCGGGCTGTGAGGCAGGGCTGATTCAAACTCGGTGCGACGGCGGCGGCCGCAGCTCAGGGCTCAACCTGCTGCTTGCAACACCCGGGGCGCTCAAGCCCTCGCATGGCCCGTGTCGCGCACGACTGGCGAAACCGGCACTTTGCAACGGCCCAGGGCCGTGAGGTGTTGTGGCACTTGGCCTCAGCCGAACCAGCCGAACCAGGCGGGCCAGGTGGACCGCGCCATCACCGGACCGGCTGGCGCCGGCGGGGCGGGCATCAGCAATCCGTTACAACCCCGCCGGGCGAGTGGCGACGGGCACCGTAACCTCGCTGGTTGCGCCCGGATCCGCGCATCCAGACGCCGCCTTCGCCTGCGCCGTTGTCATGCCCGTTTCGCCCAGCATCCTTCGCAGCATCCGAGTGGAGCTGAGCGCGAATCCTTATCCGATCATGATCGGTGCTGGCAGTGTTGCCGAACTGGGGGAGCAGATCCGGCAGCAGGGCTTCCAGGCCGGTGCCAGGGCGCTGGTGGTCACCAATCCGGAGATCAGCGCTCACTACGGACCGCTGGTGCAGGCCAGCCTGCAACAGGCGGGGCTTCAGGTGCGCTTGCTGGTGCTGAAAGCGGGTGAGGAGCAGAAGACACCCTCCAGCGTGGCGCTGATCCACGAGGCCTGCTTCCAGCAACGGCTCGAGCGCGGCTCGTTGATCGTGGCCCTCGGCGGCGGCGTGGTGGGCGATATGGCCGGCTTTGCCGCCGCCACCTGGCTGCGGGGAATCGCCGTGGTGCAGGTGCCCACCACCCTGCTGGCGATGGTGGATGCCTCGATCGGCGGCAAGACCGGCGTCAACCATCGCGGGGGCAAGAACCTGATCGGCGCCTTCCATCAGCCGCGGCTGGTGCTGATCGACCCCGACTTCCTGGAAACCCTGCCCGAACGGGAGTTCCGGGCCGGCATGGCGGAGGTGATCAAGTACGGGGTGATCGGCGATCCGGTCCTGTTCGAGGATCTCGAGGGTGCCGCCCAGCGCGATCCCGTCGCTGGGCTGGCCAGCCAGCAGGCGCTCGGCCCGGTCCTGCTGCAGACCCTGCTGGAACGCTCCGCCACCGCCAAGGCCAGGGTGGTGGCCGCCGATGAACGGGAAGCGGGACTGCGGGCCATCCTCAACTACGGCCATACCCTCGGCCATGTGCTCGAAACCCTCAGCGGCTACGGCACCTGGTTGCACGGCGAGGCGGTGGCGATCGGCATGCTGGTCGCCGGCGAGATCAGCCTGGCCCTCGACATCTGGAGCCGGGAGGACCAGCAGCGCCAACGGGCTGTGATCGCCGCCGCCGGCCTGCCTCTGCGTTGGCCGGCGCAGGATCCGCAGGCCGTGCTGGCCTGCCTGCAGGCCGACAAGAAGGTGCGCGATGGCCGCGTGCGTTTCGTGTTGCCCTCCGGGCTCGGTTCGGTGCAGATCCGTGATGACGTGGCCGAGAGCGCCATCCTGAACGCCCTGGATGCCCTCAGCGGCGGGTTCTGAGCCGACCCCAGGCTGCTGCCCTGCAGCGGCGGGGAGTCGATGGCCATCCGAGGCCGGCGCTGCGGGCAGCAGGCGCAGCCACCGGGGCCGGGGGCCATCCCCGGGCACGGGGCCAGGGGCCGCACGGCGGCGGACGGCAGGGCCTCAGGCGCTGCCACCACCCCGCACCACCACGAACAGACGCCGCATCGTGTCGAGCAGCCCGCGACCCGAATCCTGCGGCGGCAGATTGCCGAGCGCCTGCAGCTCCGCCTGGCGGGCGCTGACCAGGGCGGCGATCCGCTCCAGCAGGGCCGGATTCTGCTCCAGCAGCTGACGCACCGCCGCACGGCCCACCTGCAGCAGCAGGCATTCCTCCAGCGTGCGGACGGTGGCGCTGCGCGGCGCATCCAGAAACAGGGTCATCTCGCCGAATACCTCACCCGCATCCAGCTGACGCACGATCAGCTGCCGCCCATCCGCCATCGCCTTGACCACATCGACGCGACCGCGCAGCAGGCAATAGAGCGAATCGCCCTCCGCTCCCTCGCGCACCACGGTCTCGCCGGGACCGAAGTGGAGCATGCGGCTGCCCGCCACCAGGGCCTGATGCTGGCCATCGCTGAGATCCGCGAACATCGGCAGGGAGCGCAGCACCGCGGCGCAGTGCTGGTGGCTGGTCAACTGTTGCCATTCGGGCGGTGGCGCCGTCTGATGCCGCTGGATTGCGCGAACCGGGAAGGGGAACGACTGGCCTTCGCGGTGAATCAGATACCAGATCTGTTGCAGCAGCTGGCTGCGCAGTTCCAGCCGGGCCCGATCGCCGCGGGCCTGCTGCCAGACCTGCAGTTCATAGCTGATCGAGCTGTCCAGATAGGCGCACAGCCGCACTGCCGGTGGTGGCTCCGCGAGCACCTGGGGATGGGCCCGCAGCAGCTCCAGCAGCAGCGGCATGGCACGACCGGGGGCGAAGTCGTAAGCCAGCGCCAGCTCAAAGCGATCTGAGACCGGGCCCAGGCAGGAGCGATTGGTGAAGATCTCGGATGTGAGCTTGCTGTTGGGCACCACCAGAATGCAGTCATCCAGTGTGCGCAGCCGCGTCTCGCGCCAGCTGATCGACTGAACGATGCCGCGACGGCCATCGGACAATTCCAGCCAGTCGCCGATATGAAAATCATCGGCAGCCTGCAACTCAATGCCAGAAAACAGATCCTTGAGACCCTCCTGGGCGGCCAGGCCGATCACGGCCGTGAGCACAGCCGAGGTGGCCAGCAGGTTGACCAGATCAAAGCGTGTGTTCTGACGCACCACCAGCACCGCCGCCAGGGCGCTGCCGCCCATCGAGATCAGCTGCACCAGCAGCTTCGGGGGGGTATGCCACCAGCCCAGTCCGCCCGGCAGTTCCAGACAAATCCAGACCAGCAGGCGCAGGCCGGCGCACCAGAGCAGCAGATCATCGACAATCCCCAGCCACAGCCGGTAGCCAGCCGGCCAGGACGCCAGCGGCAGCAGCGTCCAGATCCCCCAGCACAACAACGCCAGCAGCGGCAGTCGCTGCGGCAGTCGCGGCAGAGAGCGCCGTCGCCGGCACAGGCGGGTCAGCAGCAGCAGCACGGACGCGGCCAGTGCGATCGTGATCCAGGTCTGTAGCCACCCCATCGGCTCTCTCTCCCATGGCCAGTTCTCCATCCTGCCGCCGCCAGGGGCCGCCGCCAGGGCAGCATTCCCTGCCGGTGCCGTCCGCCGTCGCGGCGTGGCGGCAGCGATCGCGGGCCCCGCTGGCGGCCTGGCTCGGCGGCAGAGCCGAGGCTCGGCCGACCGCCACGGCGCCAACCGATCGCCGTTGCATCTGCATCTGCATCCCCGCCGCCCTCGCCGCACCGACAACTCTGCTGCTGCGGATCCTGCCGATCGGCCTGTTGCTGTTGCCATCGCTGCCGGCGCGAGCGGAGGGGCAGGTGCAGCTGAGTTGCCCCGGCACCCTGCTGGAGGCGCGCGGCCAGGCGGAGCTGCAACGGCCGACGACACGGCTGCAGATCTCGATCGGTCTTGAGGCCCAGGGCAGCAGCGCCGATCAGGCCCTGGAGCAACTGCAGCGGCGGCTGGCGGCGGTTCGCACCGCTCTGCAGGCCCTGGAGGTGGCGGAGCTGCGGGTCAGTTCACCCTCCACCTGGCAACGGGCGGCTGAGGCCGGGCGACCAGCCCTGCTGCAGGCGTCGCTGCAGATCAATGGCATTCTGGCCCCCGCGCGCCTGCAGTCGTTGATCCGCGAGGTGGGAGCGTTGCCCGGGGTGCAGCTGGCGCCGGTGAGCACGTTGGCGGATCCGGCGGAGGATGTCCGGGTACGGCAACAGCTGCTGCAGGGCGCCTGGCAGGATGCCCTGCGCCAGGCCCGGCCGCTGGCGGAGCTGATCGAACGGCCGCGGCTGACGCCCCTGGAGGTGCGACTCGAGAGCCAGGAGCTGAGTCCCTATCCGCTGCGGGCGCTGGCCACCGCTGCGGTGCCCCCTTTCCGTCCGGAGGAACTGAGCCGGCCGCGGGATCGCCTCGCCCTGCAGGTGCGCTTCTGCGCCCAATGATCCAGCCCAGCCATGGGATCAGCGCAGCCCCGTTGTTGGCGGCGGGGCCGGGCTGATTCAAACTCGGCACGAGGGCTGCGGCCGAAGCACAGGGAAACAACCCGCTCCCGGCAGCGTCTGGGGTGCTGAAGCCCACGCATGATGGGGCCCGTGTCGTGCACGACTGGCGCGAGCGGCACCTGGAAGCGGCCCTGGGCGTCGGGGCACTGGGGCCGCCCTGGCGGAGCTGCGGGGTTGCTGAACCACGGATCTCGCCTCGGTCCCCATTGTGGCTGGGGGTGGCTGCAGAATGCCAGCGATGACTCCTCAGCTCAGCTCAGCTCAGCTCAGCTCAGTATCGACGGTGTAGATGTTGAGCGGATCAGAGAACTGATAGGTGACGTGATCCACTGAGTTTTTGATCAGAAAAAGTCCCAGGCCACCGATCTTGCGCGATTCGATGGCCGTGTCGTCAACCGAGGTGCTGAGAGACTCAAACTGCGGATCAAAGGGTACGTTATTGTAGCTGATTCGCAACTGAAATCGCCGTGGCGACCCAGCCAGGAGAGCGGAGTCGATGCGGATCAGCATCGGCTGACCATCCGGAGACGTGGATGGATTGTAACGAATGATGTTAGAAAGCAGTTCCTCGCAGGCGAGCGTGAGGCCATACTCCTTGGCATTTCCCTGCAGATGGCGCTGTGCTTCAGCTTGGACGAAGCCGAACAGCTCATCCCAGTGATCCATATCGGCGGGCAGCTCAAGACTGGCCGCTCCCTCGCTCAACCCGTCTGCTGTCATGGGATCAATCGATTTCGTCGATGCTGCTGACGATGGTTACAGCCGTACCCAGACCGGTGCGGATGACGGTTGCATTGATCTCTTCGCTTCCCCCCACCAGGATCAGGCGGGAGCTGTGAGGCATCTTCTGCTTGGCATACACCAGTGCCCGCAGACCGGCGCTGCTGAGGAAGGTGAGCTCAACGGCATGGATGCGCAACTCCTGCAGCTCGGGCAGACCGATGCCAGTGAGGGTTTCGAGCAGCTCAGGAGCCGACTTGGTATCCACCTGGCCGGCCAGGAAGATCGAAACGTGCGTCTCCTGGGATTCAACGTTGATGCTGAGAGACATGATGCAGATCTGAGGAGGGGATAGAGAATGTGGACAGGGATTTTCAGCGAGGGAGGATCTGAGCGCTGCCGTCGGGGTGATGGGATGACAAGCAAACGGTCTTGGACTGAGCCGAAATCGTGATCCTGATCCGCCTGTGGTTGCCGAATCAGGTTGTCAGAATGATCACCGAACGTTCACCCACGAGAAGTCCCTGGTTATCCATGGGCTGCTCCGCCGAAAGTATAGCTCCGCTGGGATCACCTGTGTTGAAGGCCAGCTTCCAGCTGAGGCCATCCGGCAGGGCGGGGCACTCGAACCAGCTGGCCCTATGGGCCATATTGGCGATCACATACACCACGTCCACTCCCAAATGGGAGTCCGGCTGGTCAGCGCAGAACATCCAGGCCAGTTGCCTGGATTCGGAGGACCAATCGGGTCGCCAGGGCGACGGACCGTGAAAGCTGGCGGAGGGCAGGCCCAGGGCACAGGCGCTGTCGAGAAAGTTATTGACCCTCAGGGCCGGATGACGCTTGCGGAAGTCGATCAGGGCCGCGACAAACTGCTGCAAAGACTGGTTGGACTGCAGCAGATCCCAGTTTACCCAGGTGAGATCAGAATCAATGCAGTAGGCATTGTTATTGCCATGCTGAGAGCGTCCAAACTCATCACCCATCACGAACAGCGGTACGCCCCGAGAGCAGAGCAGGATCGCAAAGGCATTCATCATCTGGCGCTGACGTAACGCCAGCACGGCGGGGTCGTCGCTCCAGCCCTCGGCGCCACAGTTCCAGCTGTGATTGTCATCACCGCCATCGCGATTATCTTCACCATTGGCATAATTATGTTTGCCGTTGAACGAGACCAGATCCGCCAGGGTGAAGCCGTCATGGCAGGTGAAGAAGTTCACCGAGGTGGCCGGTGAGCGGCCGCTGGCCTGGTAGAGGTCTGGAGAGCCCTGCAGCCGTTGGGCCATCTCCCCCACCTGGGCGGCATCACCCTTGAGGAAGCGGCGAGCACAGTCTCGGTAGCGGCCATTCCATTCCCCCCAACGACCGAAGGCGGGGAAGCTGCCCACCTGGTACAGACCACCGGCATCCCAGGCCTCAGCGATCAACTTGCAGGAGGAGAGAATCGGATCAAATGCCAGCGATTCGAGCAGTGGCGGATTTGACAAGGGAGCTCCCCAGGGATCACGGCCAAGAATGGTGGCGAGATCAAAGCGGAACCCATCGATATGGTATTCTGAAGCCCAATAGCGCAGGCAATCCAGCACCAGCGAGCGAACGACAGGGTTGTTGCAGTTGAGTGTATTACCCGTACCACTGAAATTAAAGTAATACCCTTCCGGCGTCAGCATGTAATAGACGCGGTTATCAAGACCCTTGAAGCAAAGGGTGGGGCCATGCTCATTGCCCTCCGCCGTGTGGTTGAACACCACGTCAAGAATCACCTCGATATCAGCCGCGTGCAACTGCTTGACCATCTGCTTCAGCTCATCCACCTGCATCCCGAAGCCCCCGGTGGCCGCGAAAGCAGCCTTTGGCGCGAAGAAACCTAGTGTGCTGTAGCCCCAGTAGTTGTAAAGTTGTTCACCGGTGTGAGGATGGATTCTTGCATTCTCGAACTCATCGAATTCAAAGATCGGCATCAGTTCGATTGCCGTGACCCCCAGGCTCTTCAGATAGGGGATCTTCTCCACCAGGCCGGCATAGGTGCCAGGATGCTTTACCCCTGCTGTTTCAGACTTGGTGAATCCGCGCACATGGGTTTCATAAATAATTAGATCTTCTGGCTTTTTCTCGAGCGGTCGATCACCCTCCCAGTCAAAGTCGTCGAAGGAAACCCGTGAGCGGTAATGATACTTTTGATTTTCCCAATCTGGCTGAACACCCCAGACATCACGGCCTGAAATCAGACGTGAGTAGGGATCCATCAAGATGGCATTGCGATCAAAGCGATGACCACGGCTAGGGTCAAAAGGACCGTCAATACGAAATCCATATTCCAGATCTTCGTAATCGAGGTCGAAGACGACCATGCAATACACATCTCCGATCCTGAATGCGGCCGGAAAATCAATCTCAGCGAAGGGTTCAAGCTCGCCGCGGCGGAACAGCACAAGCGTGCAGCTGGTGCCAGCCGAGGTGTAAATGGAGAAATTCAGGCCATTGGGGAAATGGGAAACCCCAAAGGGGAGCGGCTTACCAGGCCGCACCTTGAAACCTGCGATCTCAACCGTAGGCAGAGAGTCGATCCGATCCAGCATGACGGTTCAGGGTAGCTCTTCGAGGGATGCGTAAACAGTGAAGTGTTGATAAAAGCCCGTGATTTTCATCGTGTCGACAATCGGAGTCTGCAGACCCACCAAGGCCAGGGGCACTCCCAGGGATTGGGTCTGGCGGTAAAGGGTCAACAGGGTGCGCAGGCCGGCGCTGGACATGAACGGCACCTGGCTGAGTTCCAGGGCAACCGCATGGGCGCCGTTGACCTCAGCTTGCAGATAGTCACGCAAATCGTTCGAAGACTTTGAATCGACCTGGCCCACCACGCTGATGACCTTCCATTGGCTAGAAATCGCGGAACTAAGCTCTAACGCCATAACCAGGATCGGAGAGGGGAGTAGATGAAGTGGCCCGGCTGCCACGCCCCGGTAAGGGTGGGGTAGCCGGGCGCCCTGTTCACTGGGGAGTCAGGGTGACCTTGACGCGCAGCTGACGATCGCTCTCAGGCAGGTTCACGCACAGCAGATCGGCATCGAAGTCGCTGTAGGGAGCATCGTCGATGCTGCAGGCTGTGATCTTGACAGAACCGGGTGGCAGGATATCGGGTGATACATACAACTTGCGATCAACAAAACCACTGGGAAGCGGCTTGAAGAACAAATCCAGAGGCCGCTTCTTGATCAGCAGATCGATATAGACAGTTGACAGGAAGCAAAGCTCGGTGGAGTGGTAGGCACTCATCGAATGGCTGCCCTTGAATCGCTCCGTACCCATCAGGTAGGGAACGCCATTGGCCAATACGTTGAAGTAAACGCCGCCATCATTCTGATCCAGGAAGAAGGCGTTGTAGAAGCTGGCCGATTCATCGGCATACTTGCGATAGTCGGCCTCTTCAGGCATGTGCCCCAGCAGGATCAGATAGGCCAGGATTCCTTGCTCCTGCTGCCACCAGGCCTTGCGATCGTGCCAGGCATAGCGGTGGAACTGCTGGCCCGGCTTGAGCGTGCGCTCCACCACGTCATACCAGCCAAAACGCTGCTTGTCGTATCCCACCTGAGGCATCAGTGTGGCGATCTTGCAGGCCAGATCCAGGTAGGAAGGTTTGGGCTTGACACCCTGAAACCGCATCAGATTCCAGGCAATCTTGAGGTTGTGACCAACCACGGCGCGATTCTGCTGCCAGCCCCAGGTCTGATCCTTGCTCCAGTCATCGTAAAACTTTTCCTGAACGAAGGGGCTCTCCTCGTAATCCGGGAAATGATTGGCAATGGTATCAAATGTATCTTCAAGCATCTCCAGATAGCGCTCCTCCTGGGTGGCCAGCCAGAGGTTGATCAGGTAAGCCGGGGCGTGATCACCGACCGAGTTCCAGTTCTTCTTGGCCTTGTTGCGCCCGAGGGATTCCGCATGGGCACTCAGGGTCACAGCATGGATGTGGGAATAGTAACCGCCTTTCTCCTGATCCCGGTAGTATTCCTTAAACAGACCAACCGTCTTCTCCGCATCATCAAGAATCCGAGGATCGCCGGTGATTCTGTAGGTCTGAACTGGGCCGGCCAGGGCATAAATCTGCTCGTAGGCGGGGATGGAGTCGTAGTCATCACCGAACTCGGAGACAAGCAGTTTCTGCTCCTGTCCCCCGGAGCTCACCTTCATGCCGTGATACCAATAGATCATGCCGGTATCAGAGTCGACAAAGCGCATCTTGTCGCGCAGATAATCAGAACCTTTCTCAGCGGCCTCCAGATACTCATCCTTGCCAGTGAGCATGTAGGCAGAGGCCATGCCATAGACCATGCGGGAAATCGTATCGGTTTCCTGCAGATAGTCGTGCTCCTGCTTGGCGCCGGAAAGATTGATCAGGGTGCGATAGTTTTTGTAATCAATGGTTTGACCAGGGAAGCCAAATTGCCACTTCAGGTAGGAGCTGGCAATCGAGTCGATCTGGGTCACCCACCAGCCGGGCTCAAGATAGCGATAGTCTTCGTTGGGCTCGGCTGCGAATACGATGTAATTGATCTCGAAGCTGATCTCCGCTTCCGGGAAAAAAGTGCCGTATAAAAACACCAGTTGGCCAGGGACCAACAGGGCATCGAGCTTGCCACCGCAATCAATCCAGCCCTCATTCAGATTCTGCGTCTGGCGGGCGTAGGTGTTGGCGTTGAACGAGGCCCGATAGGGGCGACGATCCGTGGTGACGATCTCAACGACCCTGGCCCCTGCGTCATAACTCGTCACATATCCGGAGATCAGATCGGAGAATGTGAAGTCGAGCGCGTTCATGCCGAGCAATGCCGAGCGGTTGGGCGCAGTTTATGCTGCCGCTACAGACTTGGCAACAGCCTGGACAACAGCAGGGCAGCTCTGTGAGCAACTCACAATCCCCCCGGCCGACCACGGTTGCGGACCGCTGCCCGCCAGCCATGCCCTGGAACCGCTGTGCTGCGTCCAGACGGCAGCTGCGCTCTGAGTCGGGTGCCCCGTTGCCCGCCCGGGAGCCAAGGCCAGAGTCTGCGTGAAGGCTCCGGCCTGGCCTGCGGTCAGCATGCCGCTGGTTAGCGTCCCACTGGATTACTGCGCCACTGGCGATCGAGCCGCTGGCGAGCGACCCTTCGGCTGCCAAGCGGCGGGCAGCGACCCAGCCGCGTCGCCCGTTCCGCATTGCGCCCCGTCGCCTCCGCCACCCAGCCGCGGCTGCCACAGGATCGTGGTTGATACCCGGCCGTGGCTGCCATAGAATCATGGCTGGTATCCGGCCGATGCTGGTACAGCGTCGCGTCTGACGCCGGGCCAGGATTCTGAGCCGGCACCGCTGCCGACCGCTCAGCCGCCAGGCCTCCAGCCGCAGGTGCTGCGGTGACGGCGGCGCCGCTGATTCAGGCGCGGGCCGCTGCCTCCGCCGCCACCACCCGTTTCACCATGCCGTAGTGCATCACGGGATCGCGATACTGCCGCGGCATGGCCAGGTGCAGCATCTCCAAGCGGCTCCAACAAAGAGTGCGCTGGATCCTGGCCAGGGAAAGGCCTTCCAGCACCAGCATTCTGAGGGCCTTGCAATAGAGCGGATAGCCTGCCTCCAGTTGCCCCAGGGTAAGAGCGGGAGCATCGCCCTGGTCTGAACCATCTGGCCTGGGCATTCAGCGCACCGCCGCATTGGACAACGACCCTAACCACCATTCGCAAGCAGCCGAGACCCCCTGCCGCTGCAGCGGATCTGAACACCGCTGCACAGCGATGCCCCGGTCCTGTCCAGGTCTCACCCATGCTCAGAACATCAGCGCCCCGATGGCGATGCCAGCGCCACCACGGCAGCTGGAGCCGCGCGCAGCAGGGGGATCTCAGTTCGGCAGCGTGAACCCCGACTGCATGCTCCTGACATCGAGCATCACCCAGCTGAGCCACACCAGCAGGGCCACCACCCCGGAAATCGCCAAGGCACGGGCGGCAAAGCGCAGCAGAACCTCCAGAAGGCTGATTTCTTTCATGGCCAGGCGGCACCGATCGTCCCACTATGCCCCTTGGCGGCCGCACTCGGTGTGGGCCGGTGCCATCGACGACAGGCCCCGGCCAGCGGGCCTGCAGCCCTTCAGGACTGGGAGCGCCGCGCCTGGCGCAGCAGATCGCTGGGAGCAATCCGAAATCGCTGCCCGAAATCGCGGCTGAAACTGGCCAGGTTGAGATAGCCACAGCGATGGGCCACGGCGGAGACGCTCAGGCCCGGCTCGGGATGCTGCAGCAGCTCCAAGGCATGCCGCAGGCGCTGCTGGCGCAACCACTGCATCGGCCCCATACCCACCTCACGCTTGAAACCTAGCTGCAGGGCACGGCGGCCGTAGTGGGAACGTGTCTCGATCTCGCTGAGCGAAAGCGGGCGGTGCAGATGGGCCTGCATCCACTCCATCAACTCGCGCACGGCCCTGCGCAGGGACGATGACTCGGTGGTGGAAGCATCGCTGTGCAATAGCTCGGGGAAGAGCAGCAGAGCGATGCTGCGCAGGATGAGATCATCCAGGTTGAGATTGGGATGGGGCGACCCACCGCTGCTGAGCACGGTCTGCTCGACCCAGTGCAGGGCAAACAACAACTGCTGGAAAGCCGGGGGATCGCTGCGGCGCAGCGAGCTGGATCGAACGTGGTTGGCGCAGCCGTGCCAGGAACCGCTCAGCCGCCGGGCTGGCACTCATCGCCAACACCCGTGCCAGCAGTGCCTGCTCGGATACATTCACGCCGGTACCGCCGCTGCAGTCGTTGGTGAGGCGCCAGCTATGGGCCGGCAGATATGCCAGCGATTGCCCTTGAACGCACTCAACAGAATCGTCCTCGACCTGGTATTTCCCCCAGCCGGCAGACGGCAGGGCCAGCATGCAGAGGGGCAGCAGCGGTTGCAATGAGACGCTCATTGCTGAGCCCGCAATGCTGGTGACACCCACATCGCCAAAAAACAGGCTGGCAGTACGCAGACTCCAAGGGCCCGTGTCCAGCTGGGACCTCACCGGCTCCAGCGTCTGTATCCGGTACTGGAGTTGCAGATAAGCCGCCAGATCGTCCATTCCGTGCACAGGCAACGCCAAGGGCGAGGTGATCAGCAGGGGGGAATTGATCATCCAGGACAGTACCGGGTACCGACTACCACGCAGCTGGCGGATGCTAACAACATGCGCAATCTGCCGGGCTGTGCGCTTTCAGATAAATGCGTGCATTGCAAAACCTTGCGCTTTTGCGCAAAAGCCAGGTGCTTTTCATCTGCAGATCGCCTCCCACCACCCCACCCACAGCAGGCAGAACACGCACAAGTTGACCTTGGGCGCATCGTCTGTAGCCGCTCTGACCAGTCGATCGATACCGTGCTCACCAGTGCGGTTCGAGCCAATGGCAACTCTTGTTGTATCTCAGAAATCCCAGATCCTGGCTCAAGCTTTCGCGCACTTGCAGAGCCCTACTGCCGCCGTGGTAGCGGTCTCTGAGTTTGTTGTTCTCGATCCGTACGCCGCCGACCTGGCTCCACTACAGCCCTCGCTGACGCGCCTCCCGCTGCCCTGGCCGCAGAGACCGAACCCGGACGATCCTCTGCTGACCCTGATCGCCGCACTGCAGCAGCAGGCCCGTCGGGGCAGAGCGGTCGACACCCTGCATCTGGTGACCCATGGACGCGCCGGTTCCATCTATCTGGCTGGCGGCTGGATCGATGCCGCCGCCCTGTTGCAGCATGCCACTGATCTCACTGGCCTGGGTCTGTCCACACTGGCCCTGTGGAGTTGCGAAGTGGGCCTGGACCAGACATTCGTGGCCCTGTTGGAAGAATTGACCGGCGCCCGGGTGTGGGCGGCGACGACAGCGCTCGGCCACTGGGGCGGCCAGAGTCACTGGCAACTGCAGACGCGCCATCGAAAGTCGGCGTCAGCACCCCAGCCACCCTTCACACCTGAGGCCCTGCAGGCCTGGAAACACACCCTGAGCGCTTCCGGCACTACTGCGCGCAGCAGCCTCTACGACACATCACGCTCTCCGATTGATCTCCCCTGGGAACTGGAGACAGCCCTGGCAGAGGCCGAACAACAACTTGTTGACTATCTTCAATCTCCCCATGCCGTAGAGCAGCTCCAGGGCCTGATCGGCAGCGGGGAGGGCGCAGCCTCCGCCACAGCGGAAGAGCAGGCACGGGCGTTCCTGGCGGCGTTCGCGGCCGGCAGCCTGTCGCTGCGCGTGGACGTGCGCAGCTCCGAGCAGCTGGGCGGCGCCTTTGGTGCCTTCGCAGCGGCCGGGCCCGATGGTTCGCCACTGATCGTGATCAACGCGGCCGTGATTGGTCGGCTGTCGACGTTTGAGCTCAGCCGCCTGGTGCTGGAGGAGACGGGTCACTGGATCGACCACCAGATCAACGGCGATGCGGACACCACGGGCGATGAGGGCGAGGCCTTTGCCGCTGCGGTGCTGGCGGTGGAGCTCAACGACGCGGACCGTCTCCGCATCAGCAGCGAACGGGATCAGGCGCTGCTCACCATCGACGGGGTGGCGGTTCAGGTGGAACTGAATGGGAGCAACATCATCTATGGGACCGGTGAAGGGGTCAACCCCACCAGTGCGGTAACGAGAGATCCGTATTGGGATGTGGTCGTATTACCAGCGACCGTCAATGCCAATTTACCGGGACAAATCACCCCTTACGACGGATACAATCCACTGCCGTCGGGCTTGCCACAAGCCTCACCCAATATCTTTTTCTCAGCTTCAGGATACACCTCAAATGGTGTTACAAATTATTGGATGGGGCCCAATTCGAATGCCGGCTCCCTGGTAACGGCCAGCACAACACTATCCGCTAACTACAACTGGATCGCCGCCCAGACCTTCAGCGTCAGCCAGGCAGGTCTTTACGCCTTTGATTTTAAGGGAACAGCTGATAATGCCATCAGTTTCTACATCGATGGCACGATCATCAATACCGGCACGCAGAACCCAACCATTGATGGTGGCACGAAGATCGGTGGAACCTTCAACGACTTTCGCAAGCTCTGGACCTTTACCGGATCAGCGTACCTGACAGCAGGAACACACACTGCCTACATGGTGCTCAACGATTATGGCGGCAGCACAGCAGCCTTGATCGGACAGTCAACATTCACGCCGACGGCATCCACGATCAAGAACGTCACCCTCAATGAGGCCTCCCCCTACGCTGTCTTCTCGGTTGGCCTGGGCGCTGGTCAGGACGTACAGCTCAGTCTTGCCAACGGCACTGCAACGGGCGGTACCACAACGCCGATCGATGGTTCGGTTGATTTCGGTAGCAACGCACTGCAATATTCATTGGATAACGGCCTGAGCTGGACGAACTACACCGGTACCTTCAACGCATCCGTGACGGGAGGAGCCGCATTTCTGGTACGCACCACCATCGTCAACGACAGTCTCGATGAGACAGATGAAACCTTCACATTGAACGTCACGGCTGGTAACCAAGCGCCGATCACCGGCACAGCCACCATCAACGATGATGACTTGACCGGTGATCTCTACATTGGCATCAACAATCTGACGGTTGTTGAAGGCTCTCAATATGCCGTCTTCACCGTTGATCTTCCCAGCGGCCTTGACATCCTCCTGTTCCTCTCCAATGGCACTGCCAATGGCGGAGCGACAACGCCAACTGATGGCAGCATCGACTTCGGCAATAATGCTAATAACACCTTCCTGCAATATTCACTGGATGGGGGTTCAAACTGGGTGACCTACGCAGGTCGATTTGCAGCAACGCTGACTGCAGGCGCCAAGAGTCTCCTGGTTCGCACCACCATCGTCAACGACAACGTCGCTGACGATGGTGAAACCTTCACGCTCACCGTTCTTCCCAACACCTCCCGCACGGATGGCCCCGCTGCGGTGCTCAGCAACAGGGTTGCGTACAGCGGCGAGGCCACAGGCGTCGTTGGCACAGCCACCATTCGTGATGCGGGAACAGTTTCAGTCAACAATCCAGTCGTCAACGAGGCATCAACCCACGCAGTCTTCAAGGTCACCGTCACCAGCGGACAGTCGATCAGCCTCGCGCTCGGCGATGGCACTGCGATCGGCGGCACTTCAGCACCAACCGATGGCAGCATCGACTTCAACAATGCTTCCGGATCCGGTAACGGCAGCGGCAACGGGCTTCAATATTCTCTGAACAACGGTGTCAGCTGGATCAATTACACCGCTGCCTTCACGGCAACTCTGAGTGGGTCGGCCACCAATCTGTTGGTGCGCACCACACTCGTCAACGACAGCCCTGCCGACAACAACGAAACCTTCACACTCACCGTCACGCCTGCGGGTGGTAGCGCTGTCGTCGGTACAGCCACGATCAAGGATGATGGCACCGGTTCGATCTTCAATGGCGACGGCACAGAGAACACCACTGCTGTCAAAGATGAT
>Ga0172372_10001981_pt1 | contig 31477 bp, 52 predicted proteins | sample LakKiv5m_2_FD_114544 | JGI IMG/M metagenome (GOLD analysis project Ga0172372, IMG submission 114544) | Freshwater microbial communities from Kabuno Bay, South-Kivu, Congo - kab_092012_9.5m | ecosystem: Environmental > Aquatic > Freshwater > Lake | place: Democratic Republic of the Congo... | reverse complement strand
AATTTTAGTGCATTTAAATATTGTTGTTCCATTGGATTATTTTAGTTGGAGGAACGAAAAATGTCAATGTTTTTGTAAACAGTCCAATTACATAATTTATCAGTGCTGGGTTTGGCACTACATGCTCTGAATAATTGTAAAAATTTACGTAAGTCGATTTGTACATCTGTTCTATATTGACTTTTGAAATGAGTAATATGAACTTCGTCGATAATAGATTTATTAAGCATTAATAAATTGGGACCGCCTATGATCCAAACGTTTTTATTTGGATAAAGTTTCTGTATGTTTAAAATATGTTCAGTAACATTTCCGGATATGCTGGTTACGCGATAGCCATGTATAGGTCTATTAGTTGCAACGTATGAGATCCTATTAGGCAACGGCTTCGGCATTTTAGGATCATCCCAGGTATTTCTGCCCATTACTACAACATTGTTTTCTGTTTGTTCTTTAAAGTATTGTAGATCTTCTTTATGGTGGGGCCATGGTAAACTGCCATTTAACCCCATACCACCCCACCAATCTACTGCAAAGATTGCTTTTATCATAATTTAGCAAGGATTCTATCTGTCTCTGGTTGAATAGTTTTTTCTACAGACTCAATGTCTACGAAAAAATCGACATTCTCAATATATTGATCCAACTCTTCTAATCTTTTATTAATTTCTATTTCTACAACATCTGGATCTGCACCTCTTGCTAAAATTTCTTTAATATTAATTTCAACATTGGTGCCGTCGAGTAAATGCACTACCATTCGTTCTAGCACTTGGACAGGGACTTCTTTTTTTTCTACTTCTTTAAGAATGTTTCTCCATGTACTTTTGACACTGATATTAAGCTTCCTGGGTCTTGGCTTTCGTGGTTTTTTTGGTTTTTGTTCGGCCATTTTGTTCTTCTGTAGTACCCATCAATTCTGCTGCTTCTTTTTGTAGACGATCACTTTCGGCTAACAATGCTTTGGCTTCAGCAGCCATTTTTTGTGCTTGCGCCAAACGCTGTGCAGCAATTTGCTCGTCTGTTAAAACATCTGTTAGTTGAATATTTGTATCGACTTCAGCAGGTTGACTTCGACTTTCGCGGGGTGCACGAACTTCCCCTAGTGTTTTTTCTTGTGGCCTACGCTTACCAGTATACCCAGCATTTTTATCTAAATTTGCCAGTTCTTTAACAGCTTCTTCACCCATGGCCATTTTATTCAAAATTTCATTTAATTCATCCAGTCTCACGGTGCTTTTTACATTTGGTGTCACAATAACTTGATTGGTGGGAACTTTTTTAATCATCCCTTCCTTATGCAATGTTGCCAAAGCATTATTGCCATCAGATAGAGTGTATCGGAAAAGATAATCACTGAATTCTTTAGCTTGCTGACCCGATTCGCTTTCTAGTGCTGTCATTAAGTCGTCGTGAATATGCCGTGGTAATGTGTCAGGGTAAATAACCAAACACATATGATCTTCGTTTGGCACTGTTCTAAATAAAATAACACATTTTTTATTATTGTGTTTTCCCACATGTTTTATCATATACTGTCCTTTTATGATTTATTGGGCACATTAATGACATTAAGATCAACAAGAAAAGAATAAAGTTTTTGATAAGCAGTCCCGATGTCTACAAATTCTTCAGGTCTAAACGCGCCTCTGCTACTTGCTAACTGAATTAAACTTAACAAGGTTAGCAATTCTTGAGCCGGTATTTGAACTTCTTTTTGTTGAGTAGTTTCTTGATTCATCTTATGTTTCCAAGTTCTTACTTATTTACATCTAAATATATTGAACTAAAATTTTAATTAATTTTGTCTAACATTAAACCAAAAAAGCTTGCCTCAGAAGCAATTTCAAATGCTACGCAAATTTGTAAGTTAGTGTGATTGCGTTCGTTTTTTACATAAGCATCATTTATATAATATCTACCTTTTAAATTTTCATATATCCAATCAGAAATTTGTTTATGTGTTCCTGCGGAAGAGTCTACATAAACTTTTGTGAAATGAGGAGGGCAATGACTAATATTTCTGAGACTAAACACGTTCAATGGGTTAATCTCTCCGGTCTTCAACATCCATTAACTCCAGATTTTTTTCAATAAAATAACAAAAACCCAGTATTCCTGCAAAAATAATTACAGCTATAATTACAATTGAGATTATTGTTGAGATTGATTCGAACATAGTTTTGCTATCGTAATAAAATGTTCATACGCTTGACGTACAGCATCATGTTGCATTAATTTATCTGCTTCCCGAATCATTGCGTCAGTGCCTACACGAACTGATTCTGCCACACTTGCGCGATACAAAGGCAATACAGAAATATCCAAGCTTTGAGAAAGTTGATCCCATAGTTCTTTTTGTTCTCGTGTAATAGGTTCTTTAGTGGGCTTCAACCTACTATGATCTACTATTACTTTACAGATATGATCATATGCTACCATACTCGCAGCAATTAGTGCAGCATAATCGGGGTCTATATTGTATCTAGTAGAGCTGACTCCCGGGGTGACTACAGTAACATGTGTTCCACGTGGATAGGCGTTGTGTAGTTCACTGTCATATTCGCGAACAGGAACATAACGGCGACCAACCTTTTCATAAAATGTCTTTCTCGTCATTTCGTAATCCATTACTGTGTTTGTTATTAGGCGTGTCTATATCTTGAAACAATCGTTTTTCTTGTTGAGTTGGTTCTTTAAAAAATTTTCTAGGATTACCACACATAAAACACCTGGGGTCACCGCAGTTCATTGCATGTTTTTTAGAAAATCTATGCGATTGTTCCAATGTTGGATGTTTGGGATCTTGCACATGGCTTTTAAAAATTTTGCTTTGTCGTTCTATAGCAGTTTCGTCATGGTGTAGTCTACGACTATGATTTAGTTTATCCTCAGGTCTGCTCATTTTGCGCGTCCTTACAAAATAAAATACCACCCGAAGGTGGTATTCTTCTGGGCTAATTGTATTTACGCACCTGCAAGTTCTCGAGCTTTTTCATAAATAGCCCAAACACCAAACGGGGGTTCGGCATCTTGGTTGCCCTTGATGATGAAAACTGTATCGCAGTAATCAGGATCACCCCAAGAACTAAACGGCATACCGTCAGTGAACATAATAAACTTCTTAGGCTCGATATTATTTTCTTTCATGTATTCCCAATTGGCCATGAAGTCTGTTCCGCCTCCTCCTGCAGGTTGATAGCTGGAAATATCATCCATGTTTTCACTGGTGAACGTTTGATGATTATAAATTTCAGTGTCAAAACTCCACACTTGAATTTTATATTCATCGTAGGCTTCCATGATGCCTTTGATCTCACTGAGGAATGCTTTAATGTCTGCTTCTCCAATACTGCCCGAAGTGTCAATGGCAATGCACACATCAATTTGAGTTCCGGGCCGCATGCCGGGCATAACGGCATCCATGTGCCAACTGCGTCGGTTTGGCCGCATCCAAGTAAAGTCATCTTTAATAGTGGACTGAATTTGTTGTTGAAGCAGCTCACGCCAATTGACAACGGGTTTAGTGAGATCTTTGATCAGTCGTTTGACGCCTGACGGCAGATTACCTGCTCCCACTGCCTGTGCAGCCTGCATCAGAGCTTCGCGGATTTCGTCCTTAATTTGTCGTTTTTCAGCATCGGACAATCGTGGACGACCTTTGCCCTCACGGTTCCCGTCTGTATCTTTATCTCCGTCACTGTCGTCTTCTTGATCGTCAAGGTGTTCGTCTAGCATCTGTTCCAGCAAGTCCGAAATGTCGATTTTTTCGGCTTTGTCGTACAAATCGTCGTAGACTTCTTCAGCACTCCACCCTTTATACTTTGCATCATACAGACAAGGATTAATGCGATCACCAATTTTCTGCTCAATCAAATCCGAATTGACACAGAAGTCAGCGGCACAATTGAAAAGTCGGCAATCTCGGAAGTCACCAGTACGTCCGATATGGTCATAGACATTGTGCAGTACTTCGTGACCAAAAAGAAATTCTAGTTCACGCGGTTTGAGTTTGTTAACAAATTCGGTATTGTAATAGAAATTACGACCATCAGTGGCTGCAGTACCAAGCCAGCTGTCTGCGTTAACCAGCTTAAGCCTAGTAGCAAGATTGCCGAAAAAAGGAGCCTTAAGAAGTAGGCCAATACGTGCGGTAACCAATTTTTCGCGTACTGCAGAATCCAGCTGAGGATTAACAGTGTCTGACAGTTTGCCAGCAAGTTTGGGTTGACGTTTTTCGCTGCTAGTAGTAGTCATTCAATTCTCCTTTACAATACCGTTATTATAAGAAATATTGGAATATTTGTCAAATTAAGGAATCACAAGTTCTTTGTTATGTATAGCTACCATCATTTTATAAATGAATTCTTTTTTGCTATTACCACAGTCATAGTCGGAAATAAACACATTGATGCTGTCTGATTTTGTGTTTTTTTGTTGTTTTGAATCTGCCTTTACTATTTTTGTTATCTGAACTCTATGATCAAATTGAAAAGTAAGTTCATAATTGATGCCTGATTCCGAAGTATACCGACATCGGGTAAGTTTTTCCCAGTAATGTGCAGGGGCCATTGGCCAGACTAGGCCTTTATTCCAAATATATTTTGCGTTGGCAATATTTTCTTTACGTTGTCTGGCAGTGGTGCTTCTTTGCCAAGTTCCTCCGATACTGATTAGATCTCGGCCTTCGAGGCCCATAAGTGTGGCATAGCATACCAGTTGCCGAATTTGTTCCTGTTTTTCTGGACTATAACGTCTAAACTGCAAATCTTGTTCTAGATCCTGTACGCTCATATTAACACCATTTTAATTTGAATAACACATATTCTTCATCTGTGGCAAGATAGATGTAAAATTCGTAAAATCGTTTATTATATTTTTCAGCATGCCACGCCCATTTACGCACAAAACTTTCATCTTTATCTGCAAGTTCTATCAGGACATCTCTTTCGCAACTGGTGACAAAAGTTTCCCAACACCAATTCCGAACTTCAATATAACTGTTATATCTTACGACGTAATCGCCTAATATTTTTACACGATATTTGAAGTGTTTATGTCCAGCGAATCTGGAGTCTAATTTATCAACTGAAAATTTGGGAGTCGAAGACATAGTCATTCCCATGTTGTCTTCGACTCCTGTGGATTACTTCTGGCTTGCAGCAACAATGTACTTGCCAAATCGTTTGTGGAACTCATCGAAATGTTTGAGTTTGCCGGGAACAAACGGAAGATTGTAAGTAGTCAGCGCGACCCGCGCACCCATGACAGTCAGTTCAGTGGTAAAGTTATCCATCATGAACTTGAAGAAGTTGTCTGCCATGTCGTGCCATTCAGCACTGATTTTGCCGCCTTCTTTCTTGGCAGCATCCTGCAGTTCATAGCACATGGCAATGGTCAGACTGTACATAGCACTGATCTCTTTGACTTTAAGTTCTTTTACTTTGCCAGCAAGAATCTCGGAAGGCTTAGGCAGTTGTCCGGCAACTTTACGATGTGCCATAAACTTAACAGCAACACCTTCGCCCACAGCACCCGCAACCAAATCAGTAAGATCCTCGGTGCTGATATCGTCGTCTTTAAGAAGTTCGCTGACGAAAGTCCACGAACGCGGGGTAGCAAACGAACGGCTGGAACTACGCGGATCAAAGTCATACAGATCCTGTTTAGCAAAACCCACATAGCCAACAACATCTTTGTGGATCTTGTTAGTCACAGCCCAAGTCTCCCAACTGGCGTGATCGACACGCATCTCCAAGTGCACAAAACGATTAGCCAACGGAGCAGGCATACGATAAGTAACGCCTTTGTCGCTTTCACGGTTACCCGCAGCAATAACCACAACATTGTCAGGCAGGACATATTTGCCAATACGGCGGTTCAACACTAACTGATAAGCAGCCGCTTGAATTGAAGGAGCAGCACTGTTCATTTCGTCCATGAACAAGCAGACAATGGGATACTGGCTGGCAAACTCTTCGTCGGGCAAGTCAATGGGCGGTGCCCAGTCCATCTTGCCCAATTCTTTGTTATAGAACGGAATGCCACGCAGATCGGTAGGCTCCATCTGTGCAAGACGAAGATCGATAAATGCGCCCCCCAACTCTGCAGCAACACCTGCAACAACTTCACTCTTACCAATTCCCGGAGGCCCCCACAGGAAGATGGGACGCTTTTGTTTGAAACAGGCCAAAATACTGCGGCGAGCAGCAGTGGCAGTAACGGTACGATGTTCAGTAACGGCTTCTTTAGACATAATGTATGCTCCTGATTAACGTTGAAAAAACAATTATAGTTGAAAAATGAATATTTGTCTTGTTGTTATTCTGCAACAAGCGCGGGACTAATGGTAAACTTTGCGAAAGAAACATGTTGATTGTACATACGGGCTGCAGAGTCCGCCAACTCACGGCTGGCAAATTCTGCTACTGTTCGACCAAATCGTGCACGATCAGATCCAAGATTTTCAAAACGGACTACAATCCAAGCAGGACTACGATCATCATCACCGCAGTCAAAACGAACTTCAAAAGAGGTCATGCAGTTTCTCCGTGTTTGTATTTACTATTCCAATATTATAAGAAATAATGGAATATTTGTCAACCAAATTAAACTACTTCAAGCATGTTGGCTGGCACACGCCAACGCATGGTTCCTGTGTTTACAGTGACAAATTTCACAGCAATTTTTTCTACTGTTCCTGTGAAATTTTGCCCGCGTTTGGTGCTATAAAACTTAACATGACTGCCCACGGTGATTCCCCGTTTGACTTCTCTGGTCAATTGACTGCGCCTATATTTAACAGCAGCAATAATACTGTCCAATTGATCATTGGACAAATTACCAAACATAATGGAACTGTTGATTTCTTGAATAGTAGCCATTGCTACTCCGTTTAAGTTACAATAACCGTATTATGCAGAAATATTGAATATTTGTCAATCTTGTCTAAAATTAGACTCAAGATTACTTAGATAAGCAGCCACATTTCCGCCCATGAGATTTATCATGCTGGCTTCACTTTCGTCGAATACCACAAATTTGTCTCTTAAAATAAAATACATGCCTTGAAAATATCGCTCCAACTGTAACAAATTACGATTTGTCAGCGGGGGGTCGACTTCAAAATTATAAGATTTACATCCGCAGTAAGTGACAACGTGATGATATCCTGAAACACTTAGCCTAAGGCTATGGGGATCTTTCGGATTGTTCCAAATTGCATAGGCCAGTTTTGATGGATGAATACCTGACATATCAGCAAATATGTCAGTCAATTGAGATTGTGTAAATCTTTTATGGGAAGATTTTGTCACCGCTACGCAGCAATACTACTGAAAATTGGTCTGTTTTAAACAGATTGTTTAGTTTTTTTGCAAGGTTTATAGCATGCCCGGGATTGCTAAAACTGGTCTTCTTATATTTAGGACCGGGGTAGCTTACTAACATATTGCTGGATTTTAGATTAATAGGTTGATTATCGTAGAACACAGCCCAAATACCTTCGCTGCTTAAAATTTGTTCTGTTTTATAAGTTGTTTTATTTACATGTTCAATAAGAACATTTGGCTTGGGTCTGCTCATTATAATTTTACCTAACAATATTTATCATATTAACTGCACATATTATTTAAATTTTCCACCATCTACTGTGACTTGTATCACTTGCTCTTGATTTTGTAACAACTGAATCTGTCGACTTTGGCACGCACAATGACTTAGTAAGTCCATAAAATCTGCATGCAAACTTCTTGCTTCCTGCGCAGTAAGTATCAACTGTTTACTACCAGTTTGATTCATGGCTTTAACTCGATCATTAAATTTTTTTAAATGTAAAGTGAGATTATTTTCCATGTGATAAACAATTTAATTTCGTCTGCATTTCTTGAATTGTGCGATATGGCCCGAAAAAATCATATCTATTTAGAGTAATTAATTTAGGACAAAATACAGTAGTCCATTCATTATTTAATTTTACAACATAATACCCTGCACAAAAAAAACTTTTGCTTTTATTGCTTTTTGAATATACTGGGAATTTATGTTTTAAATCCCACATTATATTATATGCAGTTCCTTGAATAGGATAGTCATAGATTGTTTTTTGTACAGGTTTAGCTCGAGTTTGGGTGCTATGTGGTTTATCAAATTTAACATTATACGCTTTAGATAGCAGTTTAATTGTGTTAAACTTTTCTCTATAATTGTCGTTTACGTAAACAAATCCACCATCGTCTACTGCTTGGATAGTAGCCACTTTGGCACCTTGAGATTCTACAATCCAATATTTGTTTTTCAATACAGGTTTTGCAACAAGTTCTGTCATAATACAGTTAATCCTATAATTAAAATGTAAGTTAATTGATGGGCAAACTGATCTGCACCAAACTCAGCCCAAAATCTTTTAGTAGAAGAATCTTTAGTACCGAATCGCATTTTAACATAATCTATGTGGTAATGTGCAACCAGGTCTAGAATAGCCATGCTTATAGCAAATGGAATACCTGGATATCCCAGAACAACCCATACTGCTAACCCAGTTAACGTTGCATGTTTTAAACTATGAATGATCCCAAGCCAACTACCATAACAACCTTTGTTATCTATTTCTGTTTGTGTTTGGTTGGCAAAATCAAAGTAAAAATGTTTTAACTGTAACAAAAACATCAAGTAAAGAGCGTCAGCCACGTTGCATCCTTTGTTGATATTGATATTCTCTTTTTAACCAAAATCGATACTTTTTAAAATAGTCTTGGCTAGTATAAGTTATTGGCTGCCCATACCCGTCAAGTTCTAATAGGTGTTCATACCACATCTTATTGACCCAGAGTCTGAAATCTGAGGATTTACGATTGAATGAGTTTTTCATATGTATACTCACTATCTCTAATATTTGCTACAGGCCGCAACCAACCGCGATCAATGCAAACCGCAATAATGTTTTTGTATTCTGCAGGACAACGTTGATCAATTTGAAATGCAGCTCTTGGAACAAGAGTGATATTAGATCGAATATAAAACTCTTCGTCTTTGGCGGATAAAGTTTTAGTTTCAGTTTTATGAATTCGATATTTAATCATTTTTGTCTAATTCAAATTTTTGCAAAATTTGTTTAGCAACTTCAGGCTGATCATTAGCCAATGCAATGTCCACGCATTGGCTAACAGCCATCTCGATACTTTTCTCTAGCAGATTGCCACCTACTTGAGGATAAAGGCTACCCCCTACTGCTAATGCAATTTGTTTAGTTGAGGTTTTCATAATTGTCTGCAAAATGCTTTTTAATTAGTTCACTAGCTCTTTTCATAGCTTTATTGCCGTTAGTGCCAAAATCATCTGTAGCGGTGATATCAGTGTCGACGACCATCAAACATTCTTCGATTACATATTGGCATAGAGTTTCGATAAAACCTGCCATCCATTCCTCTGCTGGCAAATTAATGTCTGCATGAGCTTGCCATGCTCTAACTGCAATTTCTTGTATACGATTATTTTTCATTTCGATATCCTGCGTTAAGAATTTCTCCAATGGCACTACTGTTTTCGCTTAGTTTATTCAACTCATATTTTCCGCAAAATTTAAGAAATTGTGCGCCAACCATTGGACGATTTTTTGGCACACTATTGTGCTGGATTGTTTCGTCAATGATCTGTTTAATATGATCGGGCTGTGCATTTAAATCTACAAGTTGTACATTACGGTTATAATCATCCAACACACGATGTTCTTGGCCGTTATGATCAGTCCACCTCTGCAACATTAGATTATTCCAATTGAACCCTTTACGATTCATGTCGTCATAGGCTTCTTGTAACCCAACTTTGTTTTTACTTCCCTTGGTACGAACACCTGGGTATGCACTAAAAATGTTGTCGGTAGGATCGCCGCGCATGCATTTTTCAAACAGAATCCAAGTAGGATTAGGAATGCGTTTGGGTTCTTTGGTTTTTTTGTCAATGACTGGGCGACCTTTTTTGTCGAATATACCTTCTATGGTATGCAATTCGTCTGCTACCCCATTATACTGATTTACATTTTTTGCTAAAAGTTGATGAAAATCTGTGTCACTGCTAACAATAGTGTGATGATCATTGGGATGATTTCGAATAAAACCTGCAATTAAATCATCTGCTTCTAACTGTTCATGTCTTAGAACAGTACAATTAGTTTTGTCAGTGATAAATGTTTTAAGATCGTCAAACGCTTCCCAGAACATGCGATCTTCTTCTGCTTCGCGCTCAGTTAAAGCAGCCCTGGCTGCTGCACGATTTGCCTTATAAGGGGGGTAAAAATCTCTACGCCAACTGCGTCCTTCTAAACAAAATACTACATGATCGGCTTTCTGATCTCTCCATGCTTTATTAACTGAAGCAAGGGTAACATGGATTGCAAAACCCAACTTGTCCCATGTATCGCTTTGACGGTGGGCGCTATGTCGGGCACGAAAGAATGTATTGGCTGTATCAACAATAAGATATCGCATAGTGCCGTAATACTAGCATATTATTTAGATATTTGTCAACTGCCTACTTACGTAGGGTAATAAAAACTCGGCCCAAATTAAATGGGCATCTGCACCATAATGATAATATTTTGGGTTTGCTGGTTTTAAACCTTTACGTTCTAACCAAAAATAATATGTGTAATTTTCGTCGTATGGATTAATATAGTATTCACCCCAATCATACCTTGGGATATTCCAGTGTTTTACATGATGAAAATAACTGTAACAATTAAAAAACAAATGTGGAATTTGATGCAGTTTTAATTCATTATGAAATTGCCAAATACGATTGTGCCAGTACAGCTCTTTTTGTTTTTGATTATCTCGATTGCCAGAATCTATTACCCATTGCATGTATTTGGATTGCAAGTCTTTTGGCACACTATCTAAACCGGAACTTGTTACATATATGTGTTCATTTTCATGAATCCATTCTTCTCTTTCCCAAGTGGTCCACCCAATAATAACAATGTCTGGTCTATTAGTATTAAGATATTGTTTAGTAGTTCTAAGTATAGTTTCATTGGCACAACCGGGTTTAGCGTCGCAAACAAAATCTGTTTTTAGAAATCTTGACAAATGAAAGCCATAGCTATGATTAGTACCGCCTGCATCGTAGCCGGCACTATGACTGTCACCGTTAACGTAAATTTTCATTCTTGATATACGGGATTAGGAAATTCTAGCTCAAAGATATGGTAACTATTAGAGTCTGTGTCTTTAAGTGCTTCTATGGTGCGATTAAATTCTGCTTCTTCAATAGTTCTAAAAAATCCAGTTCCTATAAATGTCCCGCTCGTTGATCCTGCAGAATTAAAACAAATACCAGATGAAGTTGACATTCTTACTAGTTGATAGAATTTAAGAGTTTTAGGAGGCTTTATTGCTTCCATTAACTAACCTCAGATCTGCCGTCACCTAAATCACGCCGTTTAACACCAGTAACGGGTCTTGGGTTATTTGCTTCGTATTGTTCAAACGTTTCTAGCACAACATTACGACATACATCCTGGAACCAACGATCTACAATTTGCACATCGTCTTTGCCTTGATATCCGGAACGCAATAGTTTTACAATAAAGTGTTCATTCCAATCTAGTTCAAATGATCCATTTCCGACATTTTCTGGATCAATTTCTACACGAAGAACACTGACCCAGGGTTCACCTCGTTTGGTAGCTTCGGCTTTGGGATCTTTTGCTTTAATTGTTAATTTAGGTCTAGCAGTAGTTGTGTCTTTTGAAGTTGTTGTTTTTCTTGTTGCCATTATAGTTCCTTTATTTGCCCCATTGCACGATTAATTGATACCCTGCATTTTTTATTTTTGACTCCCATTCTAGTGTTTGTTCGTATAGTTGTTTCATTTTAACTTTAAGAATTGGGTGAATCATTTCTGGATCAAAAGTTTCGATGCATCCATGCCAAAATCTCCCGTGATATAAATAAACTGTATTTGAAACTGGATCATATCCATCTACATTATATTTCACGTCAGATAACCAATGCTGCCTAATAGGAACATTTAAACTATCGAGCCATTTAGTTTCGCTTTTTGATATATATTTCGCATGGCCTAAATTTAATTGTTGCTGCCTTGCTATTTTTAGCATATTAATGCCAGCATTCCGTTTATGCTCTTTACCACATTGTGGACAACCGATTCCTTGCCGCAACGCATCAAACCATTGAGAAAATATTATATTGTGTTTGTTACATTTAATATTGTTTAGTTTTTGCGAACTTTCAAGAGATGCATTAGAAAAATCTAACAATTTATTAAATATCGGCGAATATTGTTCTATACGATCACTTAGTGATCTTAACTGCGCCGGCACTCTTTGTTTGTGATATGCAGAATTACAGCAATATTTTTTTTGCTTTAAAAGTTGCCATGCAACAATCTCTCTTTCCGAATGTTCACATTTTACTAAAATTTTAGTTGACGAGTTGATAAATTTTCCTATTATTTTTATAGTTGGATTTACAAGTTCTACTAATTTAACAAACTCTTGGTGTGTATATCCTTTTTGCCCCATTCTGACCATCCTTTGTTTTATTTAGTCAAATTTGGGGCAATGGTTGTTATTTAGCCCATCCATTGCCCCAAATGGAACAATGCAATCGTGGACTTAAATAATACCCTCTGGCCATAGCCATATCTGCTACTTTAGTTAGATTGCCTTCGTATTGTTCTTTGGTGCCTCCTTGGGGCATAACATAGACCACACCAGTAAATCCTGCTGCTCTGTATTCTTGAACTGCCCGATCAACTTCTGCAAAATGTTCGTCAGTTTCTACTACAAATTTTAGATATACAGTTCCTAAGTTTTCATAAGATGCTACGACATCGGGTCGAATAGCATCCGACCACGATTCACCACTGGCACTTATCTTGGGGCTTACACTAAAAGTAATTTCCCCGCCATTGCCGTGTGGAAATCTTGATTGATTCCATTCTTGCATATATTCTATAAAGTCCGATTGCAATGATTGTGTGCCGTTTGTTTCAAAGGTTAAATTTCGTAAATCTTCCATACGCTCATGACTTAACAATTCCTTATAAGCACGTTGCCATCCCAACAAAGGTTCACCTCCGGTAATTACTAAATGAACATTATTGCCATTACGTTGTAGCCAATTTTGCCCAGGTACAAGTCCTAACATTCTATTTACAATTTCGTCTGTTGACAATGTGGGGCTTAAATTTTTAAAAGCAGGATGCCAACTTGCATAACTATCACACCCTGTGTTAACCAATGGCAAGCTATTAAAGTCTTTATACAAATGTACATTTTTAGCAACTTCGTCTGCTTCGACACTACGTTGCCCCTTAGGCATCCCAAATCCCGAACAAGTAAAGTTACATCCAAATGTACGTAAAAATACACTAGGGACACCTATGAAACGACCTTCACCCTGGGCACTATAAAAAATCTCACTTACTTTAATTTTCATGATCCGCAACTTTTTAAGCAAATATTATCTGTTAATTCTTGGTTAGTATAAAATAATTCATCGATAGAGTCAACATTTTTTTTACTCTGATAACAACACACACTAAATTTTCCTGATGCACTTAAGTAAATGCTAGGATGTGAATAATGCATACAGTTTTCTATTTTGACTTCTTTATAATCCTTTTGAGTGTCTTTTGTTAATTTCATTTAACAAATACATCGTTTATTTGACGATTAACACGCACAAACGTAGTACATTTGGGCAATTGTTTTAGAGTTGAAGCACCTACATAAGTGCATGTACTACGCAGTCCGCCTAAAATGTCTAATATTGTAGAATTAACTGGTCCGCGATATGGAACTGACACGGTTCTGCCTTCGCTACTCCGATATTCAGCTACACCACCGTGATGTTTGTTCATTGCGGTATTTGAACTCATTCCATAAAACTCAACTGTTTTTTTAGTAATATATTTTGGATGATATCGCAGATGGGGCATAAGAATACTGTCTTTGTCATTATTGCCAATAGTGATTTCTTCTTGTTCTGTGCTTTTGTAGACATGTTTTACTACTGTCCCGCCACCTTCGTCGTGACCGGCCAACATACCTCCCAGCATTACAAAATCAGCGCCAGCGCCAAAGGCTTTAGCGACATCACCAGGACAAGTACAGCCCCCGTCAGCAATAATATGCCCACCGAGGCCGTGAGCAGCATCAGCACATTCGATAATGGCCGAGAGTTGAGGATAGCCGACTCCAGTTTGGATACGAGTAGTACAAACACTACCAGGACCAATGCCAACTTTAACAATATCTGCTCCACGTAAAATTAACTCCTGAGTCATATCTGCAGTAACAACATTGCCTGCAATAATTGTACAATGTGGAAATGTAGTGCGTACTTTGCTAACAAATTCGCCAAAATGTTCACTATATCCATTGGCTACATCAATGCAAATAAAATGCACTTCGGGATAAGCATTAATAATTCTTCGCAGTCGTAAAAAGTCTGCATCACTAGTGCCTGTGCTAATTGCAAAATGATTACCGCTTATTTGTGTTGCTAAATCGCATACGTCATCTTCTAAGTATGATTTAACAAGGCAAGTAAACATTCTGTGATCATATAAAGCCTTTGCCATGGCAATAGTGCCTACACCATCCATGTTAGCAGCCATTATAGGTATGCCAGTCCACTCAAATTCACTATGTTTAAATTTGTATGTTCTTGCTAATTCTACTTCTTTACGACTTGACAGTGTACTACGTTTAGGACGAATTAGTACGTCTTTAAAATCTAATTTAATATCTTCTTCAATTCTCATCGGGATTCTCAAAAATAGTTGACCACTTTTTTAGTTTGTTAACTTTGTTTTCTTGTGCAGATGCTACTGCAGATTTATTTACTATATTATAACTTATGCACAAATTAATCATAGCTAATACATCACCTATTTCTTCAGTAAGGCGGTCACGATTTGGCTTCTCTGCTTTTAAATGTTGTTCGTCTATACCAAACCTGCGACACTTACTCACCATTTGAATTAATTCTGCACATTCTTCTTGCAGAATATCTAAAATATCTTGTTGTGTTTTATTCATGATAAAAGGGTGTAAAACACCCTTTGATGATTAATTATTAGATTTTACAATATGAGGATTTTCTTCACTAGCATTTTTTGCGAATTTCTTCTGCAACCAGCCCAACAGCAAACCATAGGCAGGAAGAATAACTAGGAGGCTAACTAAAATTTTACTAATACTGTTATTGGTTGCAACAATATGCCAGTTAGCAGCCATAAATTCATTTGCACCTTTGTAGAATGCAGTAAAGAAGAAGGCATAGGTATCAATAAATGTACTTACTACCGCACTTAGACTAGGAGCGATCCACCAAGTAGCATATTTTTCACGCAGATATTGAAATACATAAACATCCAATAGATTACTTACAAAATAAGCAACACCTGAACCCAACCCAATTCTAAATGCAACTGAACTTGGTGCTCCACCTAGTTTAACAACTAACATACTTACCAAAATAGCAGGAATAAAGGCCAGCGTAATTACTGCTCGACCTGTTTCTTTACCCATTAGTCGAACAGTTAAGTCTGTAAGGACTACAACCAACGGAAAAGTAAATGCTGCAACTGCCAACGGATTTCCGAAAATGTCAATCTTGAACTGCACAAGATAATTACTAACTGCTACGATGAATACATGTAGTGCCATTAGCTTATATGCCAATGATCTATCAACACTACCTAAAATTTTGTTTAACATTTTTTCTCCTTTTTAATTAAACAAATCTTCGCACCACTCACGATGCCCTTCCCTGAATGCAATAATCCTTTATTTTCCAAAACAATACAATCATTTTCGGCAAAAGTCAATAATTTAGAAAAGATAAATAAAAATGTAGTTCGCGGATCTCGACAATCCCAACTACTCTATGATTAATAAGGAATCACAGCATGAATATTTATAATCAACAACCATACACCTATTTCCTTTTCTGGAAAATATATAATAAAAAATATTACGGATGTCAGTATGGTAAAAAGGCATCACCAATAAACATTCTATTAGGAAAATATAAGACTTCTTCTAAATATGTAAAACAATTTTGGAAAGAACACGGTCCCCCAGATTATATAGTTATACATAGAGTTTTTTCTTCTGTAGTTGAATGCAGAGAATTCGAAACCAGTTATCTTAAAAAAGTAGACGCGGTTAAAAACAACGATTGGCTTAATAAAACTGATAACAAATCTATTGCCCCCGAGTGCTCGGGCGGTGCAAAAGCAGCCAAATTAAGCTATATTTCTAGAATGCGTCATAAAGAAGAAGATCCGGAATTTAAAGAAAAATTACGACAGAATGGTATTAAAAATTTTACTTCTGAATCTGCAATGTTAAAACGTAAAGAAACATTTAAGGTAAAGAAACATTCTCAGGGAGAACGTAATCCTAGGTATGGTGTTAAATTAAAAGGGACTGAAACAGCATTGCGTATATCTATAGCTAGAAAATTACAAGTTGGACAGAATAAAAAAGCTGCCGAAATGCTAAACACTAAAAATAAGATTTGTGAAGTATGTGGTAAAAATAATCTATCATCGGGTAATTATAAAAGATGGCATCATACTAATTGTAAGAAATTGTTATCTTTGTAAAACTAATTTACACTTCTCGCTTAATTTTCTAATCGGCTAACAAGATCTTTTGGTGACTCCCAGTCCCATCTGGGTTTCATCGGAAGTACAACATTTTGTAACATCTTACGCTGGGCATCTTTTTTAGCTGTTATTTCATCAACTTCACACATAGCGTCGTTTCGATTGTGTTCATAAACTCTAACACGTTCTACATAGCATCGTCCATTAGTGACTTTATAGATATAATAATTTACATGCTCCCAAATAAACACAGAACTCATTTCCATTGATACACCACTAGGCAGTACGCGAAGTGTGCCTAGTAATCCGCCAGGTACTATAAGTTCTTCTGTAATTTGTCCTAGTCTAGGATCGTCTGCTGGCAGCACCGTTACATGATCAAAATAATACTCTAAAAATTTTTTAACTGGACCAAGTTCGCCAAATGGAATAATCCAGCCATGATTATCAATGTTTCCTGCAAAGGTAAACTCAACTTCGCGATCATATCCGTGAATGCTTGCACAGTTACCTGGACTACCGTCTTGATCAATATCAAAATATTGAGCATGACCGCAAGGTAGATATTTAAAAACTTTTGTTGCTTTAATTTTTATTGCCATCTCTTGCCTCTTTGAGTAAGTTTGATGACCTGCAGAATATTTTGAGTGGGATGAAAGTCTGAGTCCACTATAAAAGTATATTTAGTTAGTCTACTAGACCATCGAATATACGTTGCAAAGTAAGCTTTTCAATTATAGCTTTATCTTTGTGAGAATATTTTTCTAGTAGATTTCCAATGGGTTTTTCACCGAAGGTATTTTCGTAATTCCAGATCATAATTTCTTCGAATGCCAATATTTCTTCTCGCGGATCTAATGTTTTAAAGGGGTAATTAGTCAGATCCCAAATTTTAATTAAACAAAGTTTATGATCTATATCACAATTATATTTTACTCTCCATAAGTCGTTAACTACCACAAAGTCAGCTCCGCTTGACCCTAAAATTCTTTGGGCCCCCCATGATTTTAAGTGTGCCATTTGGCGATATGTTCTATCGCCAAAGTCTCTTCCATTATCTGCACTCATTCCGAATTTTATTGTAATTAATTTACCATTGAAAACAATTGAAATTTCGTAGATATAACGGTCAATTCTTTTTTTAGTAAAAAAATCAATGATATCACGAGGAGAGTTAAGATTAGCACATATGATTGTATATATTGGCAGATTATATTGATTAATATCTTCGAAACGCATTTTTATCGCCACCAAGATTCATAGGGAAAAACAATCCAGTCGTCTTTTTGTTTAGTAATTTCACGACCTACGTAATCCATTTTCAATTTACAAGCACTGGCGGTGTTGTCTACCAGAACTGCAAATCTTACATTGTTGTTCCATACTGACACCCAACGTTCGTCGAAAGGATGACACCCTGATGGCCAATCTGTCATAATCCAGTTAATTGTGGCACCTGAATCATTGATGTCGTCGACTACAAGAATGTTTTTACCTTCGTATGCATCTTCGGCCATCCAAAGATTGCTTTCACAAGAATTTTCTTCATCGCGTAAACTAACTTTTAACGCTTCCATTCTTAGGTCAAAATAATGACTGATTTTAACTGCGGCAGGTAAACCGCCCCTAGTAATACCTACTACATAATCGGGTCGCCAACCTGAATTAGTAATTTGTCTTACAATATCTGCTACTAAATTAGTGTGGTCTTGTTCCGTAATATTAATGTAATTCATACTGTTTCCATATGAGTATTTAGATTTGTTTGTTCTACGTAGTCCAAAAATTTAATAATGAACATACTTGCAACACTGGCATCATTGCCGTGAAAGTGTAGTCTAACACCTGTGGTACCATCTTGTCTACGGTGGCAGGGTTTACTTTTACCGTATTGGACATATTGTACTGTTATTTCTTTATTTCTAGTCCAATATTGTTTTTCTGTTATTATACCACCTATCATTTTATACCATTCAACCATTTCTGTGATTAATTCAGACAAGTCTATGGTAATAGCATAGTTAACTGAACAGCCCGGCGGTAACGGTATCATTTTAGGACCTATACATTTCCATAGTTACAATTTCTGAAACACGTTGGCCGATGTCCATATTTTCATCAATTACGTATACTGTTCTTTCGTTATGATCTTTTCTTTGATCATACCGTGAAGCAATAACAACTGACCCCCCTCGTGCAGGAGTAATATGAAATCTAATTGTGTTATGTGTTTCAACGTCTTCTGAAGGACCGCCCAGCATAGCAACGGGTTCAGCTACTTCAGCCATATCTCGAGCACGTTGTACTCTCTTCCATAACCAACGATCAAACCAACTCATTTTTTTTGCCTTTCCTTCCATTTGACTTGGTACTGGTCTTGTTACTGGTTTTACTGACCGTATCTTTGCTTGACTTGCTGTGTTGGAGTATTGCATCGTTAATTTCCTTGTTAAGTTGGTCCCAATCCCACGTCATATCAATTCGTCCATTTCCGTGTTCTGTAATTGTAAGATGACTGCCTTTGGTTACTATAGGCCAATCTGTTGCAGTCAAAGTTTCTTCGGCTCTGAGTTTGGATACTTCTACGATAATTTCTTGTTCTGATTTCTTTTTACGTGCCATAATTACCTCGGAGCCCAGTCCTGTTGAAGTTTGATGTTGTCAAAAAATTCTTTCTAGTCATTTGTCACAGCATCCATTTTGATAAATATAGTTGAGTTTAACACATTACATAGGAATAAGTCAATGTTCTTAGATAACAAATACACTAAAGTTTATTACAGAATAATCAACATTGCTCTTGAGCGTAATCATCTTAAAAAACGGCACGACGGATTTCAGACTCATCATATTATTCCACGCTGTTTTGGCGGAACTGATTCTACTGATAATCTTGCTGTTCTGACTTACAAGGAACATAGAGTTTGCCATCGTTTATTGATAGGAATGACCATCGGAATAAACAAATATAAAATGATGTATGCCTATAAACTGTTTAATAAACACTACGATACTTCGCACCTTCCTACGCCTCAAATATACTGTACCCCTGAATCTTATGTTAAAATGTCTAACACTCGTAAATCTAAGGGCTCTTACAAACGAGGTAAAGACAATATATTCTCTACTCCAGAAATTGTTGAACAAGTTCGACAACGGATGATTGAACACAATCCTATGAAACGACCTGAACAACGACAGCGTATGAGTTTAAATAACAACAATCCCAATGTTCGTCCTATAGTAGTGGAGGATTTAGTCTTTCCTACTCTAGGAGCCGTATCACGACATTTTAACACTACTCCTTATCTATTCAAGAAAAGATTTAATTTCCATTTCTTGACTGAAGAAGAATATTATCAAAAAACTCTTTCTTAGTTCCTTTATCTTCTTTAAACGCACCTTTTAACACAGTGGTCTGCGTTAGAGAACTATGTGCCATAATTCCTCTATTAAGGCAACACCCATGTTGAGCCTCAATGTAGACGCCAATGTCTTTTGCACCAGTTGCAAGACCTATTTCCCGAGCAATATCATTACAAAGTTCCTCCTGGAGAGTACCACGTCTTGCACACCATTGTGCGATCCTTGTGTACTTAGAAAGTCCGATAAGTTTTTGAGCAGCAATAATGCCAATATAAGCAACACCAGTAACGGGTTGATGATGATGGCTACACATACTGCGAAGCTCGCTGCGAACAACAAGCATACCTTCGTAACGATCTTCTGTGTCATTAGGGAATGCTGTACAATCAGGAGCAGGATCATATCTTCCTGCCATAATCTCATTAAAGTACATTTTTGCTAATCTACGTGCAGTTCCTCGACTATTGGGATCTGTTTCTCTGTCAATTAGTAAAGCGTCTAATACAGATTCGAAAGCTGTAGTAGCTTCTTGGATTAAATGTTCTTTATCCGACGGAGCAATGTAGCCACTAATGTTGTCTCCAGCCCAGAATCTTTTCCCATTATTTTTCATACGTTCACGAATTGCTTGTGCTAAAGTTTTTTCTGCCATATTTAATCTTTGATTGTAATTTGTCTAAGGTCAGGATATTGTACTTTTTTTGGTGTAGGTTTGTCAATACGTAATTTGTTCAATAATTCGATCCCTTGCGCAGCTTCTTCGGGCGTAGGTTTATAATGATATCCAACATAGAATTCTTTTTGATCTACCCATGGACTGACAGACAAATCTCTACCGTCATAACGCATGCGAATCAATGAATTATAATCTTGTTCATTATCCAGTAATATAGCACCACCGCGGCCAATTGCCAAAGGTTTGTCCCATCCAAAACTTAGACACTGCATCATTCCTTGGCGATACATATTTGATTCTAACCGCCGAGCACTATCCCAAATATTTGTAGTATGAAACTTATATTCACCCGTCCAATATTCTGGCACTAATCTATAAGTTATTCCTAACTTATGCATAGTCATTGGAATACTTAGATAAGTGAATGCTGTAAATTCGCAATAATGAACATGCTCATATCGTAAGCAAAGTTCTATTGCATGGGTGCAACAGTCCGTCATTATTGCATAAGGTGCCCCTGTAAATCGAGCTAATTGCTGCTCGAATTCAAAAATTTTATCGAATGTTAGCAAGAAGTTGTTTAGCTGAAAAGAAGTTATTGGATAAATTTGCTGCTGTAGTTTTTACTCGGCCACGATATGAATCGTAGTGTTTCATCATTACTCTTATATGATTAACAAGATAATCTCGGTAATGAATATAACTAGCCCAGTTTTCTGTCCATGCACTTGGATATTTGAAACATTCCGGATACATTTCAGTATAACTCAGTCTGTCTGGTACAATAGGCATGGCATCTAATAGGGCACCTTCATATGCACCGATACCCAATGTCTCCTGTAAACTACAACTAAAAACCATTTTTGCCTCAGATAGAATACTGTGATATTCATCTTTAGTCAGTTCCCGATCTTGACAAACTACAAATTCAAATTCGGGCAAACATGTTTGTAAATCCCTAAAAATCTCTACTTGCTTTTCTGGTGCAATTCTGTGAGGAAATACAATCAAATCACGTTTATGTCGATTAGCGTATGCTGATAGTAGTGCTGGCATATATTCCATTGGCCAACCTGATCTTACAATTTTGCAATTGTCGTCAGTGTATCTATCTTCCCATTCTTCAGCATACCAAGGATTTTCCGAAGTGCAACCATCGTGCAACAACTCATCAAAAAACAACTTTACATGAAATTCAGTTGCAAAATAATTATGATCGAAAGAATAGAAAAAACTTTTTTCAGCGTGTCTTACCCAAGGTTTAGGGCCAACCAATCGACCCAGAAAGTCATAGTTATCATAACTGCCAGCATGCCATAACCCATGAGTAATTACTGGGATATCCAGTAATTCGCTCATGTACTTGAGATTTATAATACCAGGATGCCAAGCATCAGTAAACAAAAAATGATCACCAGGCTTAACTGATCCGGAGCAAAATAACCTACCCATGCCCTCAACTTGTAAAGACTTATAGATATTTGTGCCACCAAAGTTAAGAAAAGCACCTGGAGTGGTTGAATTAGGAATATCTTTAGGGCCAGATAGTATCGCAACATCGTGTCCTGCCTTTTTAAGTAATTCGGGTACATGCACTTTCCATTGTGCAGTGTACCTAGTTTCTACAGGTTCTAGGTCTATTAGAAAAACCTTAGCCATTTTGTGCTTCTTTGAGCATACGATTGCGATGTTTTTCGAACTTGCGCCATTGATCTGTTTTGTATAGATCACGTTCGTCGTATCTCAACATATTATCTCTACAATAATTTAGATAATCTTCCAAGTCTGTAAATATTTTATCTACTTCAGGTTTCATACCGTAATGCTTAGAGAATTTTTTATCTGCCATGTTAAATGCCTACTGAAAGTGAAGGTTGACTAATTTCATATTTGATCAAGGCACCGTTTTCGCCGTCTTCGCTGACTTCGATCCAAACTGATCGATTTGGATAACGTGCGGCAATTTGTACATATAGATCGTCACTGATCATTTCACAACTTTTATAATTTAGTTGCAAAACACTCGATGAGCCAGAATACAACGATTCGAGCCATCGTTTAAATTGGATGAATTCAATGTCTCTATCATTGTGTAGAACATCAATCCACACACGAAAATGAAAGATATGCCTATGAGGATTTGCAAGAAACGACACATCGTAATAATCTCCTGTTGCTAATTGTGGGTCGGATGCTGCTGCAGGATAGCAGTGCATACCTTCTTTTTGGAAAGTTACCCAGATCTTTCGATCCGCATATTCCATAATTCTATTTACTTGTTCTCTTTGTTCTTGATTCACTTTTGTTCGCCTTTATGAAGTACAGGAGTATCTCCGGTATACTCACGCCAATCTGTATATACACTTCTGTTTTTAAGTTCGTTAAGTGGATGACACCAAACACCGGGATTACTGTGCCCCCAAGTCATATCGTCAATTTTGACAGTGGTATTATAGTTGTACAATTTGATATATGGGATTTTTACACTGATCATTGGAATGAAATTATTGTATTCACACCAACCTTCTTCGTGAAAATCCCTTGCATATTCGACATCAAAATCCAAAGTGACCCAATAATCTTTTACAAGTAATCCAGTGATCATTTCATTCCATTCTTGCCACTCGTAAGGATTTTGGGGATGAAAACTTTGACTGGTTCCTAAATAAACATGTTTAATCGTTTGTTCATTAAGTAAAGCAATGATTTCTTCTACAGGTTTTACTCCTACTACGAAAAGAGTTTTTTCTCCTTTCATTGCAGTATTTTCTACTTCAGTACCAACAAAATAATCAACTTGTTGACGTTCATTTGTATCTATTGCCATTTTATTCCCAATAAATGTATCCACGGCTATAATTTTTTGGTCGATTTACACCATCGCTAAATGCTTGTTGCCATTCAGTCTGTCTATTATAGCCTTTAGTCCAAAATTTGTCAACATTGAGTTTACCAGTTTGAATCCAATGCACAGCATCTTGCATTGATGAATAAAAAGTATTTGACCTTGGGCTAGGAAATATTATAGTACAGGCTTTCCAAAGAAAGTTACCAAAATCTGTAGTAATTGGTTTTTGTACTCCCATAATTATCAATGATTGATTTTCGATAATATCTTGCTCAAATAATATATTATTAGAACTTAGGTCAATAACAACATCATAATGACCTAAGGGTGTTTGATTTAATCTTGCTACTGATTCCCACAAATTTTTATTACTTGATCCTACAATATCAATCATGTATTGTAATTTATTAAGAATAATAGTATGGTAAGTTACCCAAGATAAAAAACCAGATCCTAAAATTAAAAGTTTTTTTCCTTTTCCGCTATGTTTAACTAATTCAGTAAATGATTGTCCAACAATGTTGATACCGCATGCAACCGGCTCTATAATATATTTTGGCTGCGCTTCAGGAACACGTACATACTCACATTGTTTTGCAATGTACATATCTGCATATGCCGGTTCACCTCTGGTTGCTACATAATCCCCAATTTTGACATCTTCAACGCTATCGCCTATAGCAATTACTTGCCCAAGACCTTCATGTCCTTGCATGTTGACAGGCAACGGACCAAATGACCCCAACATCATGTCAATATCACTTCTGCAAACACCAGTCATTAAACTTTTGACTAGTATGCTATTGTCTGTTAATTTACCTGTAGTAAATTCTCGTTCTTCGAATGAGCCCTTACCTTCTGTAACTAATACTTTATTCATAAATTTATTTTTCCGTGTATCCAATAGTCGATATAAAACTGTTTGTCCCAAAATAGTCTATTATCTATGTTGTCTATGCAATCCATTATCATATTACGATAAGCAGATTCTGGACAAAGACCTAATTCTACAAATGTCGAATCAAAATGAATACCGATGTCGTTGGGTTTAAGAGTGCGCCAACTCGAACGGAAAAAGCATCTCCGATTTTTTATAGTACATTCTAGGTCGATATTATCGTCTACGTTATAAGTTCCATCGAAATTTACACTGCCATAATCACCATCTGTTAAATCTTTTAATTCCCACTGTTGCCATGAATTTTTATATAACCAAGCAGCATGTTCGTACTGTGGTTCCAGTGCAATAAACAAACTCAACAAGTGAGGAAATAAGTCTCTACTTACTCCCCCAAATGCAAGTTTTTTATCAGTGAACCAACTACCCGGGTAAGGAACTCTATTTTCATTTAACCAATGAAATCGTATTTCATTGCTTTGTTTATAGAGAGTTTGTAATTCTTCAATGTTATCTCTCCACATATTATTCTTGACCATAATACAGCGGGTTTTAGGATTTTGACTGACTAATTTCCTCCAGTCTGATTGGTATTGTAAGCCAGGTTTTTCTACAAACAAAATACGACAATGGGGGGCAATTTCAAACGCAATACTGTTATGTGTAAAATTTGGTGTACAAATATGAACCGTATCAAAATGTTGATGATCTCGAACAGCATCTTGCCAAAATTTGTAGTCAGCGGGTTTGTTTAAATCAGTAGTGACAACTTCAAATTTAAGTTCTTCAAGGACTTGTTTATATAATTGTCCTATACCCATGCCTATAATTAAACTTTTCATTTTATTACTCTACAGTAGATTCTAAATCGTTAAGTCTTTGCTCATCGAAATCACTGTCATCTCTTGCCGGATAATCCTCTGAATCAGACTCAAACAAATTGTTAAACATATAAGACGCATTAATAGTCTTTTTACCAACTGTACCGCGTGTACCTATAATACTTTTCCAATATCTTGAATAATGCTCTACTAGTTCATCTGCTCGTCCTCGATCACTAGTAGCAAAAATATCATTTACAATATCCTTAAAGAAATTACGATCGTATTGTCGAAAATCTCGTTTATTGGCAGTGGTTGCTACTAACATTTCAGGACATAGTCCTTGATCATATTGTCTATTAGCTTCTTGAACTGCATTCACGTGCATCCATACATTATGTGCCATTTGTAAAGTATAACTGAAACTGTCCCAGCTTGTACGACCTTCTCGACCAATCTTATTAAGGTCGCCAGGCTTGTATATGCAAACATCTTTCACAGTTAATCTTTGACTAATCGGACTGGCCATAAATGAATCCATTACTTGATCTTGTAAAATAGCATCACGTAAAGACCTATGGTCAGTAGCGTATTTTTTATCATCCACACTGGGTTGCATGAAGTAACTCCATTTTGATCGATCAGGAGTTGCAACATCATAATAAATTTGACCATTTGCAGTTGCAAGAAAAGGACTTGCACAATCAAAACTTATAGTGAAATTTTCATTATGATACTTACGCACAGCACGTTGAACATCAGTTAACAACAAAGCCCATTCCAATTTACTAGTGCCAAGAAAGTGCATCCAATCATGTAAACCTGGTTCCAACAACCCATCAAACCTCAAAGCCACAATTCTTTTAAGCAACAAATGAACATCACACATGTTCTGCCCACCCATAGCCCAACCTTCAAACGGTTGGCTATATTGTTTAGGATCGCAGAATTTTTTCATTTGCTGATACCAATCTTCTGCTTCTGAGTGATTCTCACCTTGCAATACATTTAAAAATTTACAACGACCAGTACGATTACGCATAAAGTATTCGTTGTTAATCATAGTTGCATCGACTGCTTCTTGATAACAAGTTACTCCTGTGGCTGCTTGGCCTGCAGGACTACGTGCAACCCATGCTGGAACATCAAGAATCATGCCCCGATCCATGTAAGCATCCATCCAAGAAAGAACTTGAGATCGTTTCTTTTGTGCTTTGGGACAATTTGGATCTTTCCAATTGCCTTCCCACACCCCTTTACCTATTTGAAATCCACCGCTATCACCTAAAATAAATGTATTGGGATCTCGATTACGAACCATATCATCACGACCCGGTGGTTTGTTTACATCTAAATCAGCATGACCTGCACTGTATAAATTCCACTTATAAGTAAAATACCCAATCTGGTCATTGAGCCAATTCATCCCTTCAATACCATGTTCAAATCCCGCAGGGATTCTTGCCGGATCAATATAATTTGGATCTAGTCTTTGCTTACTGATATCCCTCGAATAAAAACTACTTAAGGCCGGCAAAAATATTGCGTAGTCGTTTTGCTTTTTTGTTAAATTGTCTTGTGGAATAGTGAACATTGTTACTCAGTTATTATTTTGTTTGTGCAGGCAGAATATAATTGTACTGAGAAATACCACTGTCAACTGTGATCATAGCTGCACCCTCATCACTGATTTTAAATGTTTTATCGCCGGGCAGATTCAAGATACTGATAACAACTGCAACAGGCCAATGCCAGGCTTTAGACAATGTACCGCTAACTCCAGATTGAAATACAAAATCCCCAGCGTGACTGCTATGATCACCAAAGTAAAATTTTAGATCATTCTTATCTGTTTTTGCTACGAAGGTAGTTTCTTCACTGTTAGCACTGGCTTGAAATTTAAGTTTTTGGATACTGGCCGCGCTGGGCACAATGTCGATATGCCATTTAACCGGCCGCATTTTTGCGGATTTTAGTTTATCGTTTACAATTTCTGCACTCATAAAACGATAATCGTTTTTAAAATCGCCAGTTTTGTTTTCAAAATGAATACCAACTGGCACATCTTCGGAATTTTTATTTTGACGAATCACTGTAATCACAGCGTCGTCTTTATATTCAGGAATATTAAGAATGGTATTAAGTTTACCCAAATTCGGCATGCCAAACGTGCCAATAAACTCAGCCATAGGGCCGCTAAATTTAGCTTGCAAAATTACGCTTTTGTTTTCAGCAATAGCTTCGATTGCGGTTTCTGTTTCTGACCCAACAATTTTCACAAAGTCAATCACACCCAGGCCGTGAGTATGTTGTACAATGTCTAGTAAATGATCTTTCATAATTTCTCCAATGAATGTTAATATTATACGTAATGTATTTAGAAAATGCAATTAAAAAGATATAATTCTTCTAAGTCCTTGCATGCCTTTTACAGTAGTTAAACTGCCAGGTTTTCTTAAAATTATCCAATAGACGTGTCCTATATTACCTTGGCTTTCTATGTCGTAACCAATTCGTTTAGCTATTTGTTCTACTAGATATTTTGGCATCCAACTTTTAAAGCCTGTTTCAGCATATTTGGCATTTTGATAAATTTCGCAATTATTATAATTAAACATTACTGTACCGCCAGCTTTTAATATCTTAAAAATAGAATTGAGATAACTTTCAAAAAAATCAGCAGGAAAAAAGGAGAATACGTCCCATGCAAAAACAAATCCAAATTGACCTTCGGGTAACTTTTCTAATAGATGATTTTTAGCTTCCGATTCAACAAACACATACGGCCGGACCCGAGGCCTATATGAAGGTTCGAATTTATTAATTGTAGAGTCCAAAAATTCTTGATGAATATCTACTAGATAAAGGGGATCCGCAGCTACTAAATATTCAGTCCATTGTCCATCCCCGGGTCCAATTTCTAAACAAGGGAATCTTGGAGATGTTTTTAACGCAATTTGCGATTTAACTAAATTCTTTACACCTGGATCTGCTTGTTCGATCCTGTTAAGTCTTTCCATCTCTGTAGAAGTTATACTGCAAACTTCAGCATCATTTATTTTATACCCTCGGGTTAACATTACTGCAGATTGATTGTTGATTTTTTCTTCAATTTGCCTAATTTGTTTGTGTAAATTAGACAGTAATGTGTTTTTTTCTTTAGAAAGAATATCAAAAAATCCGCAAATATCTTTAGTAAAAGTAAAGTCTAAGGTAGATAATGCATTGAGATAAGTCTGTGCGTATGTGAGTTCTTCACTGGAAGTTAAAAATTTGTTCAAATTGGATTGAATCTCTAATAGATCGTTTTTTAATTTTACTAATTCAGAAAGTTTCATATTATTCAAAAGAAAATAAAGAATCAAACGTTGAAGAAATATTTGTGCTGTCTGCAATTTTCCAATTGAGTACACCTAATAGATTTTCTACTTTTTGATCAACAATGGTACTTTCCATTTCTCCATCGTCGAATGGCAAATCCTTAAACCATTTAGGTATATGAAGTTCGTCGGTGGGATATGCCATACTAGTATAGTTTAGAGGATTTTGTTTAAGCTTACAAACAATTACTTTCATTCCGTCAACGATTTGCATACTGTAATTGTCACTATGCATGCGTCTCAAGTTGTTCCAATTCATGGCTGCACGAACATGCCCTGGCATATTAGCTTTGCCAAGCCTGACTTCGTCTGCAACATACTTGGTCAGATTATTAACACGTTTGGGCGTACCTTTTTCCCATGCTGGACGTTGTTTGAATGCTATTTTAAATTCTCTCACCTTGTCAATAATGTAATCTCTTTCTGCACCAGTAAGAACGTTGAGCAGAATTTCACTTAAAAAGTCTTGCACCACTTTGGGAGTGTCGCTACGTTTTAGATCCAGTCCCATTGCTTTAACATCGCCCGGTTTACCTTTTACATCTTTACGTTTGCCTTCTTTATCGTAAATTAGAACTGCGTAGCGTTTCTTTTTTATGAACAAACCTTTGCTAGCAACCAGTTCCCTGCCACCCTTGATAATTGCACCATTCTGTCTAGGGCAATGAAATGCACGTTCCATGAATGAAGGAAAGCTTTGATTAACTTGCTCACCAATTTGATCATATAGTTGAACACAAATTTCTTTGTTCCATTCCATACGACCAGCTTCTACATCTTCACGAATAGCAGGCCATGCACTAAAATACACACTGTCTGTATCACCATAAATTATGGAATCTCCTACATGATCGTATTTGTTAAATATACATTCATTAACAAATGCATCCATATGTCTGGCAATAACACGACCTGTTAACGTAGTCGATTGTCCAATACGTTGATCAAAGAATCTACAACCTGGATTAAGAATAGCTCCATACAAACTGTTCAGATTAATTTTCTTAACCAACTGTCGTTTGTTCCAGTATTCTTGGTCTTCGGGTGTCAATGCCTCTTTCAATTTTGCCTGCATCTGTTTTCGTTCCGCATACCATCTTTCCAATAATCCCGGAACTACACCTTTACGATCAGTAGTAAAGATAGTGCCGTTGGCACTTAACACCCAATCTTTATTGCTGTCAAATATCAAACGCCAAACATCTGCGGCGCTAAGAACGTCGCTACCCCCAGATTCCCAATCAATGGTAATTTCAGTCCCCGCTTCTCCGTTCATCACTGCAGTATATTCTAAACTGCCAAACAATCCTTCCCATGCTTCTGCGAAACTAGTACCTGAATCAATTTTATCTTTAATGTACCTTTCAGTCATTACGGGATGTAGTTGTCCTACGATTGTTTCGGGCCCCATGTTGAGTGCTCTAATAGCTGAGGGATAGAGACTGTTGATGTCGATTGCGCCGATCCATTCGTGCATACCCCTTTTGGGCGTAGCAACATAGGCACCTGCCGCTTGGGTTTCTCCTCCATCTTCTTCCCGACTTTTCCGATTAGGAACGACCAATCCTTGACTGTGTGCTTCATTGATAATTGCCTGTTCTGTAGTTGCAACTGCACCCATTGTTGTCATGAGCAACACCGTGTTGTCATGAGCAATGGTATTTGCTAAATCTAAAAATTTTAACTTTTTATCTAATTTTGCAAGAAGTCTTGTGTCCTGACGATTGTATTCTATAAACTTAGGAAAATCTTTATTATATAGTTGATCTAATGTGCCTTCGTAAGCAGTTTTTCTTTCGTCAAGTTCGTACTCACCGATTGCATCTAAACTATAACTGTGTCGTTCTTCATAGGTATACTTGCGATACAACTGCATATAATCCATATGTACACGACCAACCAAATCGAATGTAATTTGAGTTGCCCCAAATCGTTCAAATTCTCTTTGTTTAGGATACTGTCCCCAGAGGCAAAGACGACGGGTATCGTCTTTGCTCAACACACGGGTAATACGGCCTACTGTGTAGGGAATATCATAACCTTCACTGTTCCATCCTGATAATATATCAGCATCATCTATTAGATTTAAAAAAGTATCTAATAGATCCTCCTCACGCTCAAAAATATAGCAGTCGGGAAATTTAGCAGCTATTTCTTCAGCAGTTTCCCATGACATTGACCGCGGTGGAATCGCTAAGGTTATTAATTTATCTAACCAATCCAAATAAACACTAACCGCGTTAATTTTATTAAATGGATCAGATACCGGACTAAATCCACGGACCGGATCGAAATCTACTTCAATGTCGAAGAATGCAGTTTGTAAACGTGGGGGATCGATACCCAAATAATTTTCTTCAAGGCATCTGAACACAGGTTTAAAATCACTTTCCCACAGTCTCTTACGACCTTGTATTTTAAGTTCTCGTTGAAACTCTTTATTGTTATGTGTAGAAAATCGAGAAACCGGAGTACCATAAATGGTCCTATGCTTGCCTTTTGGGTCGTCGTAGTAGAATATATAATTTGCAGGATATTCTTTATATACACGTTCACCTTGAACACGTTCTACTACGTGTATTCGATCACGCTGCCGATCAAACAATCCGTCTACGTAGCTCACAGGGTTTTACCAACAGTTTCCAAAATGGTGTTTAGTTCGTCATGATCACGATTTGTTTCATGTAGTTTGCTTTTGTGTGCAATTTTGATTGCCTTTTTTAGCGTCGCTGGTTTAATTTCAAGTTCTTCGGCGATGGCTTTAATTGTTTCATTGAGTCCTGCATTCAAATCCTCAACTTCTTGAAGTACAGTCATTCCTTCATTAATCAATTGAGTTAGTTT
>Ga0172372_10001977_pt1 | contig 31509 bp, 17 predicted proteins | sample LakKiv5m_2_FD_114544 | JGI IMG/M metagenome (GOLD analysis project Ga0172372, IMG submission 114544) | Freshwater microbial communities from Kabuno Bay, South-Kivu, Congo - kab_092012_9.5m | ecosystem: Environmental > Aquatic > Freshwater > Lake | place: Democratic Republic of the Congo... | reverse complement strand
TTGATTGGTCATGGGAGTCAAAATCTACGTTGAATACTAACTTTAGTGAGACTCCAGAGCATAAATGTGCTCATGTTTTTAAGATGGACAATGGAAATTTCTACGCTTACCCAAATAACAAAATTTTATGGTATGATGATGCCTGGACAAAAAACAGAATCACTCAAAATCCAGGTTATGAAATTGACTTAACAGAGTATTCTGTCGAAAATCGTCGAAAAATTGAGACCTCAGATGATTTTATGTACGATATTACAGAAATTCGGGATAGCAACCCCGTAAAAAGTTCTGATTTTAACGAATCAGGAGCTAAACCCAATGGCAACTTCACCAACAGATAAAGGAAATGAGTTTATTAAGTCTGGAATGACGCTAATCACTCAAGTTTCCTCTGAGAAATACCTTCAAAAACAGAAAAAAACTGAACAATATGACATTCCGACAGATCGTTACTCCAGACCATGCGGTGGAGCTGGTGGATTTGACGATTTTGTCGAAAGATGGCACGAATAATCTCCAAAATTACGAATAAATAAGATAGATTTATTATATTTTCATGCCTTTAGAAAGGGTAAGTAAAGGATTTAAGGACGTAAGTGCTTCTTTTTTAGTAAGCGCACTTAATTACGACCTTATTTCGCTTAAAAATGAAAATGCAATTGCTCGTTCGCTTCGAAATTTGGTTCTGACACTGCCTGGAGAGCGATTTTTTAATGAAAATTTGGGTTCAAACGTCTCAAAATCACTTTTTGAGAACATTGACTCGATTTCAGCATCAATTATACAGAGTGAAATTGAAAATACAATCAAAAATTATGAGCCAAGAGTCAATTTACTTGAGGTAAAGGTTGATCCAGACTTTGATAACAACAATTTTAACGTTACTATCACTTATGAGATCATTGGAATTGATGTTTTACCACAACAGTTGACATTTGCATTACAACAGACACGATAAATGGCACTAGTAAATTTTAGCAATCTCGATTTCGATCAAATTAAGAGTTCTCTCAAGGAATATCTGAGAGCAAACTCGAATTTTACTGACTATGATTTCGAAGGTTCTAATTTATCAACGATTATTGACACTCTTGCGTACAATACGTACATTACTTCGTACAACGCTAACATGGTTAGCAACGAAGTTTTCATTGATTCGGCAACTTTAAGAGAAAATGTCGTTTCTCTTGCAAGAACCATTGGTTATGTGCCAAAATCAAGGAAATCTGCTGTTGCAACGATTTCATTTTATGTCGATACAACTTCTGAAGCAACAACACCTCTTACATTAACATTACAAAAAGGTTTGGTTTGTACAAGTGCTTCTTCCTTTGAAGGTACAAGTTATACCTACAATATCCTTGATCCGGTTACAAAGCCTGTCGTCAATAATATTGCATCATTTGACTCAATTACAATTTATGAGGGAACATATCTTACTCAGACATTTACTGTAGATGCAAATAATCCAAATCAAAAGTTTATTCTGACGAACCCCAATATTGATACGTCATCGATACGTGTGAGCGTCAGGAACACGCAGAACAGCACGGTTACGAGGAAATTTACCCTCGCTGACAATTTAATTGGAATCAACGCATCATCAAAGGTTTTCTTTATTCAAGAGATTGAAGATCAGAGATATGAACTCATCTTTGGCGATGGAGTTTTTGGTGTTAAACTTGATAATCTTAACTACATTGAAGTCTCTTATGTCGCCACCAATGGCAAATATGGAAATGGCATATCAGATTTTACATATTCTGGAAGAATTTTAGATAATAACGGCACTCCAGTCACAACTTCAATCTCAGCATTAACAACTGACGTTTCATCAAATAACGGCCAAGAGATTGAATCTGTAGATTCTATTAAAAAGTACGCTCCACGAATCTATGCATCACAAAATCGTGCAGTTACTGCTGCAGATTATGAAGCAATCATTCCTAAGATCTTTCAAGAGACAGAATCAATTTCAGTTTTTGGCGGAGAGACCTTAAATCCCCCAAGATATGGAAAAGTTTATATTTCCATCAAACCTTATAATGGAGATTTTGTTTCAGATATTCTTAAAAACGCAATCATAACAGAATTAAGAAAATATACTGTTGCTGGTATTGTAGTAGAAATTATTGACCTTAAGTATCTGTATGTTGAGTATGATACTGTCGCATATTACAATGCTAACGTAGCTCCTGGAGAAGGAACTGTCAAATCAATTATTCAAAGTAATATTTCCGCGTATTCCGACTCAATTGAACTGAATAAGTATGGTTCTAAGTTCAAATATAGTAAATTCCAAAAAATAGTTGATGATAGTCATCAAGCAATCACTTCAAACATCACAAAAATCACAATTCGTCGCAATTTACAGGCAAAAGTAAATATCCTTGCTGATTATGAAATTTGTTTTGGAAATGCATTCCACTTAAAGAACACAAAGAGTGGATATAACATCAAATCATCGGGATTCAATGTCGATGGTATAGTAGATACTGTTTATCTTGGCGATTTGCCCAATGCAAACCAAAAAACGGGAGCAGTATTCCTGTTTAAATTAAATTCACCAACAGAACCAGTCGTTGTTCGAAATAATGTTGGTACAATTGATTATGAAAGAGGGGAAGTAAAACTATATCCAATTAAAATTACAAATGCAGCAAAATCGAAGGATGGTGTGCGAATTATTGAAATTTCTGCATCTCCAAATTCAAATGATGTCATCGGAAAAGAGGATCTTTATTTACAACTAGATATTAATAACAGTGTATTAAATATGCAAACAGATGATATCTCATCTGGAGCAAATATTTCTGGATCAACATACACAGTAACATCAAGTTACACAAACGGGAATTTAATCAGATTGTAATATGTCAGAATTTAGAGTCAAGACAAGTTTAATCGTTGAAAATCAGGTTCCAGCATACGTTAGAGAAGAATTTCCTCTTCTTGTTGAATTTTTATCGCAATATTATAGATCCTTAGATTTTCAAAGTGGGCCATCTGATATTCTACAGAATATTGATCAATATGTAAAATTAGATAGTCTTGTAAGCTTAATTGACTCTACTACTTTAAGTTCTTTTGTAGAATTTTACGATACGACGATTAATGTCGTATCTACTACAGGATTTCCAGACTCATATGGTTTACTTCTGATTGATAATGAAATCATTACATATGAATCAAAGACTTCTACTTCATTTGTAAATTGTAAGAGGGGATTTTCTGGAACAACAGCATATCAAGACTCAACATCTGTAGATCAACTTGTATTTGCCGACACAAATGTCGATGAACATGCAGACGAGTCTATTGTATCAAATTTAAGTGTTCTTTTCTTAAAAGAATTTCTGCTCAAAGTTAAAAAGCAAATTTCTCCAGGATTTGATGGAAGAGATCTATATTCTCAACTGAATGAATCCTTATTTCTTAAGCAAGTAAAAGATTTTTACTCATCAAAGGGAACGGATAATTCATTTAGAATTCTGTTCTATGCTTTGTATGGAGATACTGAAGCTTCGGTCATCAAACCAAGCGATTATTTGATTCAACCATCCGATGCTCGTTATTATATCACAAAAGATCTGGTAGTAGAAAAAATTATAGGAGATCCAAATGATCTTGTAGGATCTACGTTATATCAAGATGGTGGATTCTTTGAACCTGCAAAAGGAACTGTTTCAAAAGTAGAAAGAATTCTTAGAGGGCAAAAAGAGTATTTTATTATCAGTCTTGATCATGATCAAGACACAGATTTCCAGGCATATGGCACATTTGCAATTCATCCAAAAACAAGAGTTGTAACAACTGCAGGAATCGGTGTTACAACTCTTGATGTTGACTCGACAGTTGGATTTCCACAATCAGGAACCCTCATTTTAAATCAAGCTACAGATACTGAGTTTTCAGTAACTTATCAGGAAAAAACACTAAACCAGTTTCTTGGTTGCTCCAATATTACTTCAGAAATTCCATCACAAAAAGAAGTTGTGTTGGATTCATATGCATATGGACATGTCGGCATTTCTACAAATAACGTCGTAAAGGTTAGAGTAACGGGCGTATTATCAGATCTTAAAATTTTAGATAAAACTTATTATTATGAAAAAGATGAAAGAATTGAAATAGAAAGTCTTGGTTCAAACTTATCTTCTGCAAAAGCAAACAATTGGTTTTTCAATGTATCAGTAAGATATGATGTAAAATCAATTCAGTTAGTAGATGTCTCAACATATACTTATCGAGTCAATTTATTTGATGAACACGATTTTGTAATTGGAGATTCAATTACTTTAATTTCATCAAACAGCAGAGAATTCTATGGTGAAATTATTCCAGAAAATATTAATTCAGTATATTCATCAAGTATTTCTGGATTTGATAGTAAGTTATCCTTTAATATAACTGGCCAAGGACAATTAAATACAAGCGTTTTTTATACCGTAAGGAAAAACGTTTCCAAAGTATCTACAACAAATTATCCAAGTTTAACAAAATATACTACTAATGTTCAGAATGTTTATACAGATCTGAATGATACTTTATATGTTGCATCTAACTCACTCCCAACATATTATAATAATCCATTAGCAATTAATGATCGATCAATTACTTTCTCGGGATCTTTCTCAGGAACTGAGTTAATAATTGGAACGCATGGATTTATAACTGGAAATGCGATTGTTTATAATCCAACAGATACTACAAATAAATTAGACTTACATCCCGGCATATATTTTGTTAAAAGAGTAAACAATACTACGATTAGTATTGCAAGAAGCAGAGAAAATATCTTTACGGAAAATTATATTTCTGTAAGTGGAACCGTATCAAATAATGTATTCTTCTTATATGATTTTAGTGATGATCTTTTAAATGCAAAACAAGTAGAGCCACAAAAATTAATTCGTAAAATATCTCCAGCAGAAAGTGACGGGTCATCATATGATACTCCTGTTGGAACAACGGGAATGTTTATCAATGGAGTTGAATTAGTCAACTACAAAACAACCGACATTATCTTTTATGGTCCACTGCAGCAGGTAGTTCCAACTGCATCTGGAAGTGATTATGATGTTATCAACCCTCCAACTCTTCATATTGCAGATGCAATTGGTTTTGGAGCAACTGGCATTTGCACTGTAACTGGATCTTTAGTCCGAGTCGATGTCATTGATCCCGGATTTGATTATCTGGAAGATCCAATTATTACAATTGCCGGTGGAGGTGGATCTGGAGTTTTGGTCAAACCTAATTTAATCGAGTTTGACCACTCTTCATCCTTCAACTCATCCGCAGGGGCATTACAGGTCAATACAACGAATGATACGATTGGTTTCTCTTCCTACCATAAGTTCCGAGATTCGGAAGAAGTAATCTATGATACTCAGGGCGGAACAAACGTAAGTGGACTTACAACAGGTGCAAAATACTACGTCAAGGTTCAGGATGGATTCACTATTAAATTACACAAAACCTTTACAGATTCTGCCGTTGGAATTAATACCGTTGATTTGACATCATATGGTGCTGGAAATCATAAATTGCTTTCCACAGCAAAGAAAAAGAAAATTGGAACCATTTCTGTTATTAATGGTGGTAGCGGATATGTAAGTAGTGGATCTACAATTCTACTTACAATCAAGAGTAGAATTGGAATTTCAACCTTAACTGGACAAAGTTTTGAGGCCATCTTAAATCCCATCTTTAGAGGAAATATTACGTCAGTTTCTCTCACTTCTTCTGGTGTAGAATATGGAAGTGAAGAGATTATCAATTATAATAGGCAACCAACATTCTCTCTGAATAGTGGATCTGGGGCAGAAGTAATACCAGTTATTTCAAATGGAAAAATCAAGCAAGTTTTTGTTACAAAACCTGGGCATGACTATAATTCGTCACCAAATCTGATTATCAATAGTTCAACAGGATCTGGTGCCGTATTATCTCCAGTTGTTCAAAATGGACAATTAGTAGATGTAAAAGTAATTTTTGAAGGTCTTGGATATTCCGAAGGTACAAATATTGATATTATTGCAGCAGGATCTGGTGCTCAGTTTGAAGCAGAAATAAAATCTTGGAGAGTAAATGAAGTAGAAAGATTATTATACTTTAATCAGATTAATCTTGATGACGGCATTTTATTAAAGTCTAAAACCGAATCATACGGATTGCAATATGGTCATGCTTATGCATCTAGAGGATTGAGATCTTCATCACTTGCAAAAGAAACGGTTGGCGAAAGACCAATTTATGTTCCAGATTTAAGAACATCTGGAGGATCTGAAATCAATTCATCTTCCCACTCACCAATTATTGGTTGGGCTTATGATGGAAATCCAATATATGGGCCATATGGTTTTGATTCTAATGGTTCTGTTAAGAGAATGGTTTCCGGATATACGCAAGTTTCAAGTTCTGTAAGACCCAATATTCTAAGATATCCCTTAGGATTTTTCGTAGAAGATTATCAATTTACAAATACTGGAGATCTTGATGCAAGTAATGCAAAATATGGTTCAACTCCAGAATATCCAGATGGTACATACGCATACTTCTGCACTATAAACTCAATAAATGATTCCACAGGAATATTCCAATCTTATAGAAGACCAGTATTCCCATATGTAATAGGAAATACCTATAAGTCAAATCCAATATCATTTAATTATCTTGCAAGTTCAAATCAAGATGAGATAAACATTAACGAGACTAATTGGAGTAGAAACACTCATCCATATCATCTCACAAAATCTAGAAGTTATTATGACTACGTTTTAGATTCAAATAAAATCAAAAAACAGTTATCTTTGATCAAGAGTACAACAAAATCTGGTATTGACTCGATTGGAATTACTACAGGTGGATCAAACTATCAAGTAGGTGATAAAATTGTATTTGATAACGAAACTACTGGTGGATTTGGCATTTCCGCAAAAGTTTCGATTGTAGGAGGAAAACAAGTAACAAGTGTTGGAATTGCTACTTCTACATTAACTAATGTCCAAATGATTCCAATTGCTGATGCTAAGAATTTTGTTGGTTATTCGCCAAATCCACATAATTATTTAAATCGTGAGACCATCACATTCACAGCTTCTGGAATTACTACGAGTGGAAAAATTACATCAATTGCAAATGAACTTTTAGTAACTACTGGAATTGGTTCGACTGGATATACTGGATTGGTAACTTATTTTAATGTATCTGGTAATTTAGTTACGATCAAAGAGAATGATGTTTATCAAATTCTTGCAGAGCAAGTAAAGGTCTTAAATGTAGATACTGTTTCGTCTAGAATTCGAGTAAGACGTAGTTATAATGAAACTCAAGGAATATCTACAATTTCCGCCGGAATTGCGATTACAGAAAAACCAAGAAAGTTTATATTACCATTTGGTATTTCAACTTCAACTTATAATTTCAAATTAGATAAGCAAATTTATTTTGATCCAAAAGAATCTGTTGGTTTAGGAACAACTGCTGGCCCAGGAATTGGATATACTCTGACATTTACAAATCCTGGAGCAGGTCTGACTCAAATCACAATCCCTACTCAGGCATTATGGTTACCAAAACATGAGATTGAAACTGGAACTCAGTTAATCTATAATGCCAATGGCGGGAATGCTGTTTCCATTTCAACAGATGGAATAAGCAGTTATCAACTTGCAAATGATAGTGTTGTCTATGCTGCACGTCTTGGTGATAATTTATTAGGAATTTCTACAGTTAAGGTTGGGTTAGGAACAACAGGTTCCTTTGTTGGAATTGCAACCACAGCATCACTAGTTTATTTTACAAATATTGGACTTGGCAATACTCATAGCCTTACAACAAATTATGACAATACTTTAGATGGAACTACAACATTAAATCGAGTAACTGTATCTACAGCATCAACTCATAATCTTCAGTCTGCAGATTATGCAAATGTTTCTGTCCTTTCCGGAGTTATCACGAGTTTATACTCTGGAAATTATGAAGTTATTTCTGCGGGCGGAACACAGTTCACATATACAATCAAAGATTATCCAGAGAACGCTCTCTACACACAAAATGATGGAGAATTAAAATACTCTACTAATTCTACTCAAGTCTATGGATCTATCGTTGGTATTGATTTAATTTCCAAAGGACTTTCATATAAAACTTTACCAAAAGTTTCTTATGTAAGTAGTGGAATTGGTACTGGAGATATCTTAGTTTCATATGGAACAAGTATTGGTTCAATTAATAAAATTGAATTGCAAGATATTGGATTTGATTATCCATCAGATTTAAGTTTGAGACCAACAGCAAATCTTCCACAAATTTTACAAGTCAAAGATTTATATTCATTTGAATCTATTGGAATTGCGTCTGTGGGTAGAAACTATAATGTTGCTCCAGATTTAATTGTTGTTGATGAATTAACAGGGGAAGTAAATTCACAAACAAATCTGAGATACAACTTAGGTGACAAGAATGTTACTATTTTAAGTAATGCGTATAACCTCGATAAAGAAACTTCAGTTATTCGACCAGTAAACAATGGAAATGGTGTTGGTATTAGCACTATAAGATTTATACCAGCATCTCAAGATGTTGTGGTTACCTTAGGTTCTAGTTTCAGTGATGCTGGATCTTATCCATTTGCAATTGGTGATAGAATTTTAATTGAAAATATTAGTGTTGGAATTGGTTCTACTGCTAAAGGATACAACTCAGAGAGCTATGGATATCGATTCTTTACAATTGCGAATTTAGATCCAAATATTGGAGGTATTGGAGGAACAGTTTCTTATAATATTTCTGGATTACTTAAAACTGGAGAAATACCAGGAAATTATGATTCAATTAATTCTGCTGGTAGAATTATACCAGAAAAAGATCTTCCAATATTTGTACCAGAATTTAAGACCAATGATTTCTTAGAAGGTGAAATTGTTAATTCACAATCTGCATCTGGTGAAGTTGTAAGATGGAATAATAAAAATTCACTATTAAAAGTTTCTTCAAATATAGATTTTAATTCTGGGGAAGTTGTATCTGGAGAATCATCTAAAACTCAAGCTGAAATTGTAAGCGTATTGAATTTTAATTCAATTTATGATGTTAAATCATCTTCAGTTGTCAAAAAAGGTTGGCAAAAAGAAACTGGATTTTTGAGTAATGATCTTCAAAAAATTCATGACAACGATTATTACCAATATTTTTCATATTCAGTTAAAACAAATATTCCACTTGAAACCTGGGATAGTAGTGTTGACGAATTAAATCATCCAGTAGGATTTAAAAAGTTTGCAGATCTTCAAGTAAAATCTTTACCTGTGGGTGTAGGTATAGGATCAACTGTTGGAACTGAATCTAATGTAATTGTTGAATTAGATTCTTCACTTAATTTACATTGTAAAACTGACTTTGATCTCGCTAGAGAAAATAACATAATAATTGGAGCAAATTATGCATCTAATCAAATAATTTTTGAATCTGCGATTCTTCAAGATTATTTGGAGTCTATTGGTAATAGAGTTCTGATGATTGATGATCTTTCACCAGAATTTAATAGCAATCCAAGATCTACAAAATATTCAAATATCGATGTCTTTACATTATCTACTGCAAGATATAAAAAGTATGTGACTTTTGTAAATGATTTGGCTTATGCTGATCAAAATCAAATTCTTCTTGTTTCATTATTGCATGACGATAATTATGGGTATTTGAATCAGTATGGAAAAATTTATAATGATGATGATCTTGGAGCGTTTGACTTTAGTGTTTTTGGTTCTGAGGGTGTATTAGAATTTCATCCAAATTATTATGAAGAGAATAGTTATAATGTTTCATTCTCAGCTCTTGCTGTCAGCGATCTTACAACGTCCGTTGGGCAATTAAACCTTGGTGATGTTGTAAGTATTGCATCATCGAGTGTAACTATTCCTTCAGGAACATCAACTGCCACAACCGTTGTTGGAATCGCATCTACTTATAGAGGATCAAAAATTTATGTTGTAATTGGGGCAACAGATGGATCCTACTATGAAGTTGATGAACTCAGTGTTGTACATAATGGAACTGATGTTTCATATATGGATTATGGGCAGTTAACAACTGGAAGTCTCTCTTCATATGGTTCTCCAGGAATTGGCACATATTATTCATATCTTTCAGGATCTAATTTAAATGTTGATCTTATTCCATACGCGGGTCTTTCAACAAACTATTTTGTAAATACGATTCGTGTTTCAATTGCAAACTCATCTTCAGTTGGTGTTGGAACATCATACATCTTTGACGGATTCGTTGGATCTGGTTTTACAAGCATTGCTTCATCGGGTTCTCCAACAGCAGTGAATGTCGCATCGTTCCCATCAGATCATGATGCAGCCTATTATATTGGTGTTGTCGAAGATTTTACAAATAATGAGTATCAGATTTCTGAAATGGTTGTATTAAAAAATCAATCTAATGCATACATATCAGAGTTTGGGTATATTCAAACTAATGGTTCTCTTGGAGATTTCACAGTTGATCGAGTTGGTGATGATACGGTACTCAAATTTACGCCAAGAGCAAATATACAAACACAAGTCAGAGTATATCAAGAAGCAATTACAGCACTACATGCTCATGATTATCCTAGAGAAATATCTTTAAATAATGCTGCTGTAGATGGTGGTCATGCACTCTATGAAGGAACTGCTATTTCTTCTAAGAAAAATTTTGGTTTGACGTATAGACAACGACCAATTTTTGAAAGATATTTTGATGGAACATCTACTAATATTGTAGATTTAGCAAATGATAGATTACAGATTCCTGAACATTTCTTTGTAACTGGTGAAAAAATCTATTATGAATATGGTGGTTCTGATACCAATAGTGCCAATGCCATTGGAATTGCAACCACATCAATTTCTGGAATTGGAGTTACTGATAAACTTCCAAGAACTTTATATGCATATAAAACAGATAACTTATATCTAAAGTTTGCTGGATCAGCTGCTGATGCTTTATCAAGTCCACCAAAGTTCTTAGACATAACCAGTGTTGGAATTGGAACTTCACATATTGTTAAAGGATCGAATCAAAATGCTAGATCGATGATTGCAATTGATAACGTAATACAATCACCAATCGTTGGCACTTCAATAACAACAACTGTTGGAACATATGTAGAAGCAATAACAAATATTGTTACTCTATCCGGAATTACGTCAATATTCAGTGGAGATTTAATAAAGATTGATAACGAAATTATGCGACTTGATACTTTGGGATTTGGTGCAACTAATGTTGCTATTGTTCAAAGAGGATGGCTTGGTACTGGAATTGCTACGCACCAAGTAGGAACCGTAGTTACTAAATTATCGGGAAATTATAATATCGATGCAAATACAATTTACTTTGCAAATTCTCCATGGGGGCAAATACCATTTACAAATCCATCAAGTAGAGCGGATGAACAGGATTATGTTGGACTGATAACTGGATCCACATTTAGTGGTAGAGTCTTCTTAAGATCGGGAGATGTAAATTCTTCTTCTGATGCATATTTTTACAATAAAATATTTGATGATATTTCAGAATCATTTACTGGAGTTAATACCAGTTTTATCCTTAAATCTAATGCATCAAATATTACTGGTGTAAGCACTAGCAATGCGGTGATATTGGTAAATCAAATTTTCCAACAACCATCCAGAAATACATCTCCAATTACGGTGACTGGTAATTATAGTCTTTCAGAGTCTTCTGGAATTACTACAATCTCGTTCATTGGTAATGCATCACAATCATATGATATTAATGCCTCAGGATTGCCAAGGAAAGGTATACTTGTTTCTGTTGGTTCAACTGCTGGATTTGGATTCCAACCTTTAGTTTCAGCTGGAGGAACTGCGGTTGTTTCTATTGCTGGCACAATTCAATCAATTAGTATTGGCAACAGCGGCTCTGGTTATCGTTCTGGAGCGCAGACTGTAAGAGTTGGTGTTGGAACTTCAAGTACAAGAACTCCAAATATTCAATTTATTGGAACCGCAGCAGTTCAAAATGGTCGCGTCGTAAGTATTGCGATTACGAATCCCGGAATTGGATATACTAGATCAAATCCTCCAGTTGTCTTTATTGATTCTCCACTTTCTTATAGCAATATTCCACTCATTTATAGTTCATCTTCAATTCCTGGAATTGGAAGTGGTGCAAAAGTTGATATTGTGGTGGGCCAAGGTTCAAGCATTGTCAATTTTGAAGTTAGAAACAGTGGCTATGGATATGGTCAAGGTGAAACTCTTACCGTTGCAATCGGTGGTACAGTTGGTATTCCAACAAATACAACTCTATCCTATCAAGAATTCAGACTTACTGTTGATAGAACTCATACAGACTCTTTTGCTGGTTGGTCTATTGGCGATTTACAGGTTATTGATCCATTTGATGCTTTATTTGATGGAGAAAGAAAAATCTTTCAAATTAAAATAAATGAAGCTCTTACATCTATTAGAACAAGACCTGGATCAAATATTGATATTCAGGCAACGTTATTAGTGTTTATTAATGATGTTTTACAAGTACCTGGATCTGGATATATTTTCCGTGGAGGTAATTTAATTACATTCCCAGAACCACCAAAATCTGGAGATACTTCAAAAATTCTCTTCTATAAAGGCACTAGTAATGTTGATGTTGCTTTAGTCGATGTTTTAGAACCAATTGAAGTAGGTGACGGTTTACAATTAATTGATGATTCAATTTTCTTAACTGAAGATGAAAGACTTGTTACAAGTATTCCTGCAAGTGATTATGTAAATACGAATACTTATTTTAATCCTGGACTTACATTTGGAGAGACCTATGTAAGACCTGTTACACTATGCTATCAAACTGAAGATAAAATTATTGATGGATTAGAAGTTGGAAAAACCAGAGTTCTTTATGAACCATTTGTTCAACCATCAACAAATATAATTAATAGTCTTGGAATTACATCTTCAGTAGTATTTGTGGAAAATGCAAAGACTTTCTTTGATTCACAAAAAGAAAATACTACTGGAAGTACAAACTACAAGAAAATTACTATTACATCTCAAGATGCAGTTTCTGGAGCAGCTGCAACTGCAGTTGTTTCTGCCGCTGGAACAATTACTTCGTTTGTAATCAGTGATGGTGGTTATGGATATACTTCGGCACCAGACGTGGTTGTTTCAAATCCAGTTGGTCTTGGATCAACATATAGAGCTTCTGGTTCTGCAACCATAACGAATGGTGTTGTAACATCTATTGGAGTTTCTGCAATTGGTTATGGGTATACATCAACAAATCCGCCATTAGTTTTAATTCAAAGTCCAAAAGTTACTAAAGAAGAAATATCTAATGTTACATTTGAAGGCGACTTTGGTATTATTACAGGAATTAAAACTACATCAGTTTCTGTTGCAACAACGGGATTAGTATTTGACTTCTTTATTCCACAGAATTCTTATCTAAGAGATTTAAATATCAATACTGTCGGTATTGCCACAACCGGTGTCAGTGGAATTCAAACTGGATATTATTTCGTAGTTAAGAATTCAAATGTTGGAAATGGAGTAACAGCAAAAGATGAAACCGGTGGAACCGTAGGTATTGGAACAACTTGTTTGGATAACATTTATAAGGCTGTTGCAGTTTCGATTGCACAAACTGCTGTCCCTGGTATTGGATTGACTTATGTTGCAAAAGTAACCATAAGTCTTACTTCATATAATAATCTTATAGGACTTGGATTTAGTTCATTCTATGGCGAATATAGTTGGGGAAGACTTTCTACTATGAATAGAGTATATCCAAAAGCATTTACAAATTATATCAATGGTATTGCTGGAGTTTCAAGTTCTCCAACAGTTCAAAGATTACTTCCTCTGAAATACCGAGATTATACTACATAAATACATAAAAAACTCCAAATGGCTGCTATTATAACAGATCAATTTAGAATATTGAGTGCTAAGAATTTTGTTTCTGTAGCTAGTTCTTCAGACAACTCATATTATGTTTTTGTAGGACTTCCCAATGCGTCAGAATATAGTACGACGTGGGACACAAATCCTCCAGCACCAAAGGATAATTTTAGTGAAGAGAATTCATATTGGGATACTGCAATTGCAGTCAAAAAAATATCGACAGAAAATATTAAACAAATTATTAGAAAGATAACCTGGACATCGGGAATTACTTATGACATGTATAGACATGATATAAGTAGAACTAATACATCAAAACCATCTGATGCAACTAGTTTATATGCTGCAAATTATTATGTCGTAAACTCGGACTACAGAGTTTATATCTGTTTACAAAATGGAACAAATCCAGAAAACCCAGAAGGAAGACCTTCTCTTGATGAGCCAATCTTTACAGATTTAGAACCAAGATCCGCAGGTACAAGTGGTGATGGATATATTTGGAAATATCTGTATACAATTGCTCCTAGCGATATTATCAAGTTTGAAACTTCAAATTTTATTCCTGTTCCAAAAGATTGGGGAACTAGTGATACAAACTCAACAGTAAGAAACAATGCCGCTACAAGCGGACAGATCAAAATTGTAACGATTACCAATCGTGGTGTTGGCATTGGAACTGCAAACACAACCTACACTAGAGTTCCAATTAAAGGAGATGGGATTGGTGCCGAAGCAACAATCATCATCAACAATAATTCTAAAGTAGAATCTATTACAATATCCAATGGTGGATCTAGTTATACCTATGGAACAGTTGATTTAGTTGCAGGAAACGTACCTGTAGGAACTACTCAACCAAACTTTGACGTAATTATTCCTCCAAAAGGTGGACATGGAGCAGATATCTATAGAGAACTTGGGGCTAATAGAGTTGCACTTTACGCGAGAATTGAAAACGACACACAAAATCCAGATTTTATAACAGGAAATCAAATTTCAAGAGTTGGTGTAATTGAAAATCCATTGGTTTACAATTCAAGTTTTATCCTTACTGAAGATAAGGCAAGTGCAGTTTATGCATTGAAACTTGTTGGTACTGGATATAGCACTGCAACTTTTATTGCCGATGCATTAGTTACCCAAACAGTAGGAGTAGCATCTACTGCTGTTGGTAGAGTCATTTCATATGATCAAAATACTGGAGTTTTAAAATACTGGCAAGATAGAACTCTTGTTGGATTTAATAGTGATGGTACTAAAAACTCCACACCAATTTATGGATTTAATATGAATAGATTCACATCATCTCCTGGTGTTGGTGGCACTACTATAATTCAAGGTGGAAGTGCTGGATTATCTATTGATACAAATTACAATGGTATATCTACCTCAATAAATAGTAGGACATATTATTTTGGACAGAACTTTATTAATGGTGTGTCTAGTCCAGAAGTTCAAAAGTATTCTGGAAACATCATTCATGTAGATAATAGACCCTCTGTTACAAGATCGTCTAGCCAAAAAGAAGATATCAAGGTAATTTTGCAATTCTAAGAAATCATGCCAGAGTCAACCAATCTCAACGTTTCTCCATATTTTGATGATTTTGATTCTACTAAGAATTATTATAAGGTCTTGTTTAAACCTGGATATCCTGTTCAGGCTAGAGAATTAACTACTTTACAATCCATTCTTAAAAACCAAATTGAACAATTTGGTAATCACGTATTTAAAGAAGGATCTGTAGTAATCCCTGGGCAGTTAAGTTATACAAATCAGTATAAATTCGTAAAGATTGAAAATTCATATCTCGGCGTAGACGTAAGCGTTTATATTAATGATCTTGTAGGTAAAAAAATCACAGGAGATCAATCTAAAGTACAAGCACAAATTTTATCTGTGCTTCCACAAAACGAACTTGGAAATGAATATACAACTCTTTATGTGAACTATTTGGCTTCTGGATTGGGTGATCAAAAAGTATTTTCAGATAATGAAAAATTAACACTTAACGAAAGTTACTCTCAAAACTCAATCATTATTCAAAGTGGTGAAGGATTTGCAAACACTACTTTATCTGCGACTGGTAATGGTTCTGCTGCTGTTCTTAGCAATGGAATTTATTTCTTGCGCGGATACTTTGTTGAAGTATCTGAGCAAACATTAGTTCTTGAACCATATAGCAATATCCCAAGTTATAAAGTTGGATTTGATATTATTGAAGAATTTATTAATGCGGATGAAGATGATTCTTTAAATGATAATGCGAAAGGATTTTCTAACTATGCAGCACCAGGAGCTGATAGATTTAAAATCGCTGCAGTATTATCTAAGAAAGGTTTAACAGAAACGACAGCAGAAAATTTTATTAGTTTATTAGAAGTAAGAAGTGGAGAATTAGTAAAAAATACAACTACAACATCCCAATATAACGTTCTTTCTACAGAACTTGCTAGAAGAACATCTGAAGAGTCTGGTGATTATTATGTCAGACCATTTGACATTACTGTAAAAGAAACTTTAAATGACAATCTTGGAAATAATGGAGTATTTCAAGAAGGTCAGTTAACATATAATAATCAAACTCCTAAAGAAAGTTTAGGCACTTATAAAATTAGTGCAGGAAAGGCATATGTCAAAGGATATGAAGTAGAATCTTTATCTGCAAATTTCCTTGACTTCCAAAAACCAAGAACAACAAAAACAATTACTGATGCAAGTCTTGCATATGTAACTGGTCCGACTTTTACAGTTAATAATGCTTTTGGAGCTCCTAATTTAAATCTTGGAAGTCCATTCATTGTAAGTTTAAGAGACTCTAGAGTTGGAGTTGTTTCTGCTACGCTTCCAGGAAAAGAAATTGGATTAGCAAGAGTTTATGATTATGCTTTAGAATCTGGATCCTATAATACCACGAATTTAAAATTAAATCAATGGGATATTTCTTTATTTGATGTAGAAACCTATACTGAAATTACTCTTAACCAAAATGTAACGTTAACAACTCCAGTTCATATTAAAGGAAAAGCAAGCGGAGCTACTGGATACCTTAGATTTGATGTTAATAATGCAGGCATTCTTACTGCATATGGCGTGAAAGGATCATTTGCTACAAATGAGAAATTTATCTTTAATGGCGTAGAAACCACAAGTAGAGTTTCTACTGCGATTACTGAGTATACAATACAAAATGTAGAATCTTTATCAAATGTAAGCACATCTTCAACTTCATTCACTGCAGATATTGTACCAACTATTACATATAATGTAGGACTTGCTTCTGTTACTGCAAGATCTGCAACTGGAATCAGCAGCATTAGTTTAAATGTAGGAAATAGTAACTTTGCATTTACAAATAATGTGAAAGTTGGTGAATTAGTAAAATATACAATTGCTGGATCCACAGTTCCAACTCATAACACAATTGTTACAGTTTCAGCAAATTCTATTGTTGTAACTGGAGTTACGACTGTAACTGGAATTTGTGAGGGTTCTCCACCGGCAACAGCAAGTTCTGTAAGTGATCTTGCAATTCTTGGATCTTTTTTCCAGACTTCAGTAGATAATACTTTATATACAAAACTTCCTAAGAATTTTGTTTCTTCTGTAGATCTTACAGATTCTAATCTTACAATTAAAAAAGAATTTGCCGTTACTATTGCAAGCAATCAATCAAATACTTTGGTTGCATCTGCAAATGAAACTTTCTTACCATTTGACGAAGAAAGATATGTATTGGTTAGATCTGATGGAACATTTGAAACGTTACGTGCAGATAAGTTCTCATTTGATGCAACTGGATCTCAACTAACAATTTTTGGATTAGGCTCAAATGATAGTAGTGCAAGACTGATTGCAACTTTACGTAAAATCAAAGTTAAAGCAAAAGCAAAAAATAAGAACAGAATCAAAACTTTAATCATCAATAAATCAAAGTATGAGCATTCTGGTATTGGATCAACCACAGTTAATGATGGATTAACTTACGGAACGTTCCCATACGGCACAAGAGTTCAGGATGAAGAGATTTGTCTGAATGTTCCAGATGTAACAAAGCTCTACGGCATTTTTGAATCTACAACAACATCTGAAGCGTCTTTACCAGCAGTTACCTTCAGCTCTTTAACTGGACCTACAAATAAAACTAGCGATTTGTTAGTTGGTGAAAAATTCACAGGACAAACTTCAGGAGCTGTTGCGGTCTTTACAAATAAAGTCAATGATCTTCAAATTAATTATGTTTACTTAAACGACAAGTCATTCCAATCAAGTGAAGTTGTAATGTTTGAAGAAAGTGGAATTAATGCCACTATTTCTGCCCTTACATTGTCCGATAAAAATATAACTGCAGATTATACATTAGATGCTTCACAAAAAAATACAATCTATGATTATTCCAGAATTGTAAGAAATCCAATATCAAAAGAACCAGTAAAGCAAATTAAAATTATTTTTGAATCTGCAAGTTTTGCATCTTCAGATCTTGGAGATATCACGACTGTAAATTCTTACAATGACTATGATTATTGCGATATAGCTCCTGTAGAAGGAAAAGTAGCAAATAGTGATATTATTGATATTCGTCCAAGAGTATCAGAATATGCTGTCGCTGCGGGTTCTCGTTCACCGTTTGAATTTTTATCAAGAACATTCTCGGAAGCTCAGAATTGTGGTAGAAATATTCTTGCATCTGATGAGTCCATTCTTCTTTCATTCGATTACTACTTAGGAAGAATTGATAGAATTTTCTTAACGAGGAATGGTGGATTGCAACTTCTTACTGGCGATCCTTCAGAAACTCCAAGACCACCTAAAGCATTAGATGATGCTCTTGAGATTGGATCGGTATCACTTCCACCTTATCTTTGCGATGTAAACAGGGCATCGGTAAGTTTGGTTTCTCATAAGAGATATCAGATGAGTGATATTTCTAGACTTGAAGATAGAATTAAAAATCTTGAATCTTATACCACACTCAATCTTTTGGAAGCAAATACGCAGTCTTTAAGTATTAAAGATGTTAATGGTTTGGACAGATTTAAATCTGGATTCTTTGTAGACAATTTTAGAACAACCAATTTCCAAAATAAAACCACAACAATTAAAAACTCAATCGATCAAACGAATCAAGAATTAAGACCATCACCATACACAACTGAAGTTGATTTATTAATTGGTTCTAAGTCTTTAGTTGGAATTGGAGCTTCTGTAGATCCAAACGCTGATGTAAGATTTGTCGATGATTTAATTGGCAATAATGTAAGAAGAACTGGTCAAGTAATCACGCTTGACTATACAGAAGCTTCTTTTATAAGACAACCATTTGCTACAAGAATTGAAAATGTAACACCATATCTTGTAACAAACTATGAGGGAACTATTTCATTAACACCTTCATCTGATGTTTGGACAGATCAAGTTAGATTAGCGCCAAGAACAATTACTCAAGATAATTTTACTGCTACTCAACAACAACTTGCATCTCAAGGATTTGATCCCCAGACAGGTCTTGGCCCCGTTAATTGGGGTGCATGGGAAACCACCTGGACTGGACAATCTACTTCACAACAAGTAGAAAATTCTGGAGATACAACCACAACATTTACTACGACTACAACCACTGAGGATCAAAGAAGAAGTGGAACTCAATTACAACTTACTGAACAAACCACAACGACTTCACAAGGAGATTCTCTGATTTCTTCTTCTCTTGTAACATTCATGAGATCAAGAAACGTCGAATTTGTTGCTAAGCGTTTTAGACCATATACTCGGGTATATTCATTCTTTGATGGTGAAGACGTAAATTCATTTATTGTTCCAAAACTTCTTGAAATTGGAATGATATCTGGTATTTTCCAAGTTGGTGAAACAGTAGTTGGTACATTTGCAAATTCTTCAATAAATCAAAACACTACGCCAGGATCTACTCCAACTGAGATTAGATTTAGAGTCGCAACAGCAAATCACAAGTATGGTTCATTTAATGCTCCAAGTGATGTTTACACAAATAATCCATACGATCAGCAAGCAACTGGAACTTTAACTTCAGTTTATTCTGCAACTTCTACACTTCTTAATGTAGATATTGCAAGTCTTTCGGAACAAGTTCAAGGACAGTTCTTCGGAAGAGTTCTGCCAGGATTAAAATTAAAAGGATTGACAAGTGGCGCTGAAGCTACGGTATCAGATGTCAGATTGGTGTCGGATAATCTTGGAACAATCATTGGATCATTCTTAATTCCCAATCCAAACGTACCTACAAATCCAACATTTGAGACTGGAATTAAAACATTTAAACTGACCAATGATAGAACAAACTCTTTAGTACCAGGATCTGTATATACTGAAGGTGAAGTCAATTATTATGCACAAGGTCTTCTGAATAATGTTCAAGAAACTATTACTTCTGTCAGAAGTCCTCAGTTTACATCAACATCATTATCAGATACAAGATCCCAATCAAATTCTACTACATCTTCAAGTTCAACTAGAGTTCAACCAGTATTCATCACTAATGTAATAGAAACTACGATTATAGTAGAAGCTCCAGCGCCGCCCCAAGATCCATTAGCACAATCGTTTAATCTTCCTGCAGGGAATGGATTATTTGTAACCAAGATTGATTTGTATTTCAGATCAAAAGATGATGTTCTTCCAGTTACGGTTCAACTTCGTCCAATGTCTCTTGGATTACCAACAGGAACTGTATATCCATTCAGCGAAGTAAGCATTGATCCAAAAGATGTTAATATCTCAGAAGATGGAACTACTGTTACCACAGTTACATTCCCATCACCAGTGTATCTGAAAGGTGGAGAAGAACATGCTGTTGTTCTTCTTTCAGAATCAACTTCATATCAAGTTTGGATTTCTAGACTTGGTGAAGTTGATAGAACAACTGCTGGATTACCAGAATCACAACAAATTTTTGTAACTCAGCAACCACTCTTAGGATCATTATTTAAGTCTCAAAATGCATCAACTTGGACTCCAAGCCAATATGAAGATCTTAAGTTTACTCTCTATCAGGCAGTATTTACAAATCAAACAGGAGACATCAATTTCTATAATCCACAGTTAAATATTGGCAACAAGCAGATTGCAAATCTTCTGGTCAATCCTCTTGAAATGAATTCAAGAAAAGTTCGTGTTGGACTAGGAACAACAGTAAAAAGTACAAACTTTATCGTCGGCACAACTGTTGGTCAGTTGAACTCAAATGCAACTGGTAATTATGTTGGATCTGCTGGATCCGTCACAGGAAATCTGACAATTACAAACGCTGGTATTGGTTATTCTAACGGTTCATTCAACAACGTTTCCCTGACAAATGTAACTGGATCTGGTGTTAACGCAACCGCAAATATCACCATTTCCAATAACGTTGCCACAGCTGCAACAATCAATGCTGGTGGATCTGGATATCGTGTTGGTGATGTTCTTAGCGTTTCGAGCCTTAGTGGAAGCACTCTTGGATCTAACTTAAGACTCTCCGTTCCACAAATTACTGGCATTAAAGAAATTATTTTGGATAATGTTCAAGGTACATTTACAACAGGAACTGGAAGCACAATCACTTACGTTGCTTCTGGAATAGGAGTAACAAGTCTGAACGGTGGTGGAGTAACAGTAAGTTATGTTACTGTGGATTCAGAACCATCTGATGGATTACATATCAAGGTAAATCACAAGAACCATGGTATGTACGCTCTGAATAACAACGTTGCTATTTCTGGAGTTTATTCTGATTCAACTCCAACGACATTGAATACTGCATATGCAAAAGAAAGTTCGGGTAGTATTGTGCTTACAAATGCAAGCGGATTTGAAACATTTGAAAATGTAAGCGTTGCATCTACAAATCCTGGGTATATCCAAATTGAGGATGAAATCATTGCTTATGAAGGAGTTGTTGGCAACACACTGACTGGTATTACCAGACAAATTGATCAGACAAAATCGTTTACATATGCTGCTGGAACTCCAGTATTTAAATATGAAACGAATGGAATTTCTCTGAGAAGAATTAATAAGACTCACACTCTGCAGGATGTTGGTTTCTCATCAACCAGAACATATGATTTGGATTATTATTACCTGAAAATTGATACAAGTTCTGCAGGAAACAGTGCATCTCTTCCACAAGGACAAGTTAACAGAAGTTCTGCAACATCGTTCCCACCACTTTATATTGATCAGACCAAATCTGCAGGTGGTCCCAATGTATACGCTACTCAAAATATCCCATACTCAGTAATTAGACCCAATATTCAGATTATGAACTTACTGGCAACAACAGTTTCTGCATCAATCAGAACTGTAACAGGATCTAGTGTTGATGGTAGTGAAGAATCCTACATGGATGCTGGTTACGAACCAATCGTATTGACTTCTAACAATTACTTATCTTCACCAAGAATAGTAGCTGCATCAATTAATGAATCTTCCGCATTAACCACTCTCCCTGGAAATAAATCATTCACAATGAATGTGAAGATGAGTACTATTGATCGCAATGTTTCCCCTGTAATTGATCTTGATAGAATATCTGCAATCTTCATCAACAATAGAGTTAATAGTCCAATCAGCGACTATGCAACTGATTCAAGAGTATCAACCCTTGCGGATGATCCTTCAGCGTTTGTTTATGCATCAAATCCAATTGCACTTGAAGTTCCAGCATCGTCTCTCAGAGTTATTGTAAGTGCATACGTGAACAGAGACAGTGATCTGAGAGCATTATATGCAATTATGAAAGATCCTACAGAGAATCCAATTTACTATCCATTCCCAGGATGGAATAATCTGAATAGTCTTGGTAATGTAATTGATGTTGCCAATAACGATGGTCTCTCAGACGTTAAGGTTGCCAAAACTGATAATCTTGCTAACCTGAGTCAGAACCTTGACTATAAAGAATATACATTCACTGTAAATAATTTGACCGATTTTAGATACTTTACAATCAAACTTATTGGATCATCATCGGATATGGCTCATCCACCTAGATTAAAAGATCTGAGAGTCATTGCTCTTGCGTGATTATGAATACAAAATTTTCTAAAGTTGAGGGTTATACTAGCCTAGTTCGTGATAATTCTACGAATGCTATCCTAAACACCAATATGAGTGACTATCAAAATTATAAAAATTTAAAACAAGTAAAAGAGTCTGAGAATCAAAAACTTCAAAGACTCGAAGATGATATGAATAGATTAAAAGATGATATTGGTGAAATTAAAAATCTTCTGAAGGCATTGACTTATGAATCCAAATAGTATTAAACTTACAGATTTAAATAAATCTTTTGAATATGAAAGGGTTGCTCGTAATATAGATAGTATAAGTGATATTGATGAATTAAAAAATGTAGCTAAATCGTTTTTAAAATTATATCTTAAGCAAGCAGAAGTTTTATCTGAACTCACATGGCCCAACCCAGCACAAGACAAGAACTGATTGATTATTGCAAAAGAAAACTGGGTTATCCAGTTTTAGAAATTAATGTTGCTGATGAGCAAATTGAAGATCTTGTTGATGATGCAGTTCAGTATTTCCAAGAAAGACACTTTGATGGTGTCTATCAAACATATATGAAATATCAGATCACTCAGGATGATCTGGATAGGGGAAGAGCTCGTGGTGGGTCTTCAGGTTCTGTAGGAATTACAACAACGACCGTAAATGAAACTATAGGAAATAGCACTTCATTCAAATTTGAAGAAAATTCAAATTTCTTACCTGTTCACCCATCAGTTATTGGTGTTAATAAGGTATTTAAATTTGATGGAACGAACAGTATTACTCACAACATGTTCAGTGTTAAATATCAGTTATTCTTAAATGATATTTACTATTGGGGCACAACTGAACTGTTAACGTATGCGATGGTTAAGACATATCTTGAAGATATTGATTTTCTTTTGACTACAGAAAAGCAAATTAGATTTAACAAGAGACAAGATAGATTATATTTAGATATTGATTGGGGTAGCGCAGCTGTAGGAAATTGGATCATCATTGATTGTTTCCGAACAATGGATCCAAATGACTATTCAAGAGTTTGGAATGATTCATTCCTCAAACCATATTTGACCGCATTGATCAAACGTCAGTGGGGTCAAAATATGATGAAATTTACTGGTGTTAAACTTCCTGGTGGTGTTGAATTGAACGGAAGACAAATGTATGAAGATGGTCAAAGAGAAATAGACCTCATTATGGAGAGAATGTCTAATACTTATGAGTTACCACCATTAGACATGATCGGATAATATGCTTAATCCATTTTTTCTTCAAGGATCAAAAACCGAACAATCGTTAATCCAAGATTTGATTAACGAACAACTTCGCATGTATGGCGTTGAAATTTACTATATCCCAAGAAAATATATTACCAAAAAAAGTGTTATAAAAGAAGTCATCGAATCAACTTTTAATAATGCATATCCAATCGAAGCTTATGTAAATACTTATGATGGATATGAAGGACAGGGAACTATACTTTCAAAGTTTGGTATTCAACCATTAACAGATTTAACAATTACAATATCAAAAGAAAGGTTTGAGACTTATATTACACCTTTAGCTCAACAATTAACTAATATTGAACTTATAAGTAGACCAAAAGAGGGAGATTTAATATATTTTCCTTTGGGTGATAGATTATTTGAAATTAAATTTGTTGAGCATGAGCAACCATTTTATCAATTGCAAAAAACATATGTTTATGAATTAAAGTGTGAACTGTTTAGATATGAAGATGAAGAACTTAATACAAATATTGATGAAATTGATGATAATATTTTAACTGCCGGATATATACAAACTTTACAATTAGTTGGCGTTGGAACAACTGCAACGGCAACTACAGGAATATTGAATGGTGCTGTAAGATTAATTACAGTGACAAATAGAGGACGTGGATATACATCGCTTCCACAAGTAGCAATTTCTTCTGCACCATCTGGTGGATTGACAGCAGTAGGTATTGCCACATTTATTGATAACATCGTTGATTGTAATGGTACAACATCAACTAAAATTCAGGGGGTTGAACTTATAAATCCTGGTTATGGATATACAGTTGCTCCAGGAGTTGTATTTGTTGGTGGAGGTGGTGCTGGAGCAGCTGCAACTGCATCAATAGCAAATGGTGTTGTTGGAGTTATTACTATTACAAGTGGTGGTGGTGGATATGCAACCGCACCAATTGTAACAATTCCTGCTGCGCCAGCTGGTGGTATTAATGCTGTTGCAAGAGCATATATCAATACTGTCGGTGTAGTGACTGCAATTAGAATCACAAATGCTGGTGCTGGATATACGACCACGCCAACTATTACGATTGCATCTCCGACTTCTTCCGGAATTGGAACTTATATCCATGGAGAAACCGTAACTGGAAGTATTAGTGGAACAACTGCTTTGGTTAAATCTTGGAATGCCCCCACAGGGGAACTCAACGTATATAAAATCAATGGCAATTTTGTAAATGGAGATGTAATTGTGGGATCCGCATCCACTGCATCTTATAAACTAAGAACATATTCAACAGATAATTTAGTTGATCCATATGCTCAAAATGATGTTATTGAGTCCGAAGCCGACGTAATAGTTGATTTTTCTGAGAAAAATCCATTCGGAACACCATAGATAGATTATCTTTTTGTTAAATAGATTATATAAGGAATTGTTAACATGTTTGAATATTTTTATCACGAGATATTGAGGAACACCATTGTAGCATTTGGAACTCTATTTAATGATATCTCCATTAAACATACAAATGATTCCGATAACGTAACAAGCGTTATCAAAGTTCCTTTAGCCTATGGACCAACTCAAAAATTCTTAGCAAGACTGGAGCAGGTTGGGGATAATCTGAATAAACCAGTTCAGATTACACTACCAAGAATGTCTTTTGAATTTATTGCATTAAATTATGATCCTTCAAGAAAAGTTACAACGACACAGACTTTTATTTCTGGTTTAGGGTCAGATAAAACTAAACCAAGAAAGTCTTTCATGCCCGTTCCATATAACATGCAATTTGAGTTATCAATATATACGAAACTCAACGATGACATGCTTCAAATTGTTGAGCAAATATTACCATACTTTCAACCAGCATATACATTGTCAGTTGATTTAATAAAAACGATTGGAGAAAAAAGAGATATTCCTGTAGTATTTGAAGGAATATCGATGCGAGATGATTATGAGGGCGACTTTGACACTCGTAGGTCATTAATTTATACTCTTCGATTCTCTGCAAAGACATATCTCTTCGGACCTATTGTAGACGTATCAAAAGATGTTATCAAGAAAGTTTCTATTGGGTATATTGGTGGAGATCAGTCATCAAGTCCATCAAGAGATCTTTCATATACAGTAGAACCTCGAGCTACTAAGAACTATACTGGCACAGTAACTACAAATCTTTCTAAAGATATTGATGCGTTAGATACTACAATTTATGTTGAAGTTGTAGATGCAACGTCTATTTCCGCAGAAACTTATATTATAGTTGACAATGAGGAAATGTATGTGGAATCTAAGACTGGCAATACTCTTAAAGTGACTCGTGGATCTGATAATACTGTTATTGCACCTCACGTAAATGGGTCTGCAGTTAAAATGATAACTTCTACCGATAATAATCTGATACAAATTGGTGACGATTTTGGATTTAATGGATCATGAAGATGACAAAGAAATTCGACAAACTCAATGAGACCTTTGATGTTTCTGGAGATGTTGTCGCAACAGATACTGAAGTAGTTGAATCTAAAATTGATAGCATTTCATCTTCTGTAGAAGATGTTCGTAAAGATTATGAATATACTAGAGGAAATTTGTATTCAATTATTGAAAAGGGGCAAGAAGCAATTAATGGCATTCTTGAGTTGGCAGCAGAAAGCGAGATGCCCAGAGCTTATGAAGTTGCTGGTCAGTTAATCAAAAACGTTTCTGATGCAACGGATAAATTAATGGACCTTCAAAAGAAACTTAAAGATATTGAAGAAACAAAACAAGTTCGTGGGCCTACAAATGTTACTAACGCATTGTTTGTAGGATCGACAGCAGAACTTTCTAAACTGTTAAAAGACGGATTAGGAACTCAAGATAAATAGTTAAAAAAGACCTATGGCAGTCCCATCAGTAAATATTACAATAGAAAAAGGTACTGATCACGCATCTACTTTTACAATTACGAATGCTGATGGTTCAGCATATGATTTAACCAACCAAAGTGCTGTTGCAAAATTAAAAAAATTTCCTTCGTCTACAACATCATATTCATTTTCCTCATCTTTGATTGTTGCGACTGGAAAAGTCACGATATCGATGGGAAATACTGTGACAAATGCTTTGGATCCAGGTAGATATTACTATGACATTGTATTGACAAATAGTTCAACATCTAAAAAAACAAGAGTGATTGAAGGGATGGCTTTGGTAACGCCATCAGTTTCAACCTAAATATATTTAAATGGGTTTTTTAGATCCATGGCAGAATACAACGTTAGTTTGGAAAACAGTAGCATCAACGTATTTATTGTTCCTGCAAAAAATATAGATCAAAAATCATACGCAGTTTCTGTAGAAAAAACAATCGTGGCAGATAAACTTTCAGATCTTAATGATGTTTCAGTTTCTGATCTTTCAAATAAAGATCAATACGTTTTAGTTTATGATGCCGGAGTTCAAAAATATAAACTCGTAAATCCAGATCAAGTGCTCAACGCAGCTGCTACAGAGTCACAACAACCAGGATTGGTTGGTTATGCAGATGCATTTCTTGATCGAATGGATATTGATCTTGATGATAGAATTGATGTAGATGCTGGAACTTTCTAAAACTAAATATAATAAGTAAAAGATAATAAAAATGCCTGCACCGGTTATTCAGTTTAAAAGAGGATTATTTGCAAATCTTCCTGGGTTGCAAGCTGGCGAACCAGGATTTACAACTGATAGTTATGACTTATATGTTGGTTTAACTTCTTCAACAGGAACTAACAAATTTGTAGGATCTCATAGATATTGGACTAAAGGAACTTCTACAACTGGTAGTGGAGTTAACCTTGTAGAAGGAACCGATAATGGTTCTAGTTATATTACTATCGCATCTCCCGCTTCTCTTGCTGGTATTGTAACCTACTATTTCCCAGCAGTTCAAGGAAATGTAAGTAGTGTTTTAACGAATGACGGTAATGGCAATCTAACATGGTCTAGTGGATCAGCAAATCCAATTTTTACGGGTATTGCATCATTTACAGATACAACTGATAATGCACTTGGAAATGCTGATACTGGTGCTGTTCAAATTGATGGTGGTCTCGGAGTTAATAAAAATGTTACGATTGGGCAAAATTTAAACGTACAAGGATATTCTGAATTTGTTGGAGTTGTAACCTTCCGTGGAGGTTCAATTGGACTTGGTGATACTGAAGGCGATAACGTTGTTGTTGGTGGTGAGTTTGCATCTAATTTAATTCCTACAGATGATGATACATATGAACTTGGAAATAGTTCTAAGAGATGGAAAAACTCAGTATTTTCGGGTATCGTTACAACAAATACATTAAGTGCTGCTACTGGTAATATTAGTGGTAACCTTACAATTGGTGGAAATCTTTTTGTTAATGGATCGACAACTCAAGTTAATACTCAAACATTAACTGTTGAAGACGCTCTGATTGATGTAGGTCTTGTAAGTGGTGCAGCACCAACCACAGATCTTGATATAGATCTTGGATTACTTTTAAATTATTATGATGGTACTGCCAAGAAAGCTGCAGTTTACTGGGATGATAGTGCATCGAGAATTGTTCTTGCCTCTGCAGTATCAGAATCTTCGGGTGTTTTAACTCCATCAGGATATGCTAGTTTAGAAATTGGATCTCTGTATTTAAATGACTGTGCAGGGCAGACTCAGGTTATTTCCTGCTCTGGATCAACTAGAAATCTTATCAATATAACTATTGATGGAGGAACATTCTGATTTTAAATTATGGCATCCGAAACTGATTTGAAATATCTATTAAATACTTACCAGAAAAAAGCAATGGATTTATTTACACAACTGGTCGTTGCAGAAACTAAGTTAGAACAAGCACTCGCAAAAATAGTTGAGTTGGAAGAAAGATTGAAGCAACAAGAGTTAAAATCTGATAAATATTCTTAATGCTGAGTAATAACTCGATATATATCGGGTTCTACGGTATATACCAACAATGTTAATTTGACCTGATGGCAAATCCGAATATCAAAATTAAACGGTCAGCCGTACCCGGCAAAAGACCGACAGTAGACCAATTGCCTTTGGGCGAACTTGGTTTAAACACCTATGATGGTCAACTATTTGCTCAAGTTGACACTGGTGGAGTTGGAATTGCAACAACCGTAGCATCGCTTACTCCTTGGAAGGAGAATTATGGTGGTAATTCCATTTCCTATAATAACAATGTATCCATAGGATCTACACTTACAGTTCAAAATTTTGTTATCAGTGGAACTGTAAGTGCTGCTTCTTCAACTGGATTAACCGGGCAGTATTTACAATCTACGGGAGTTGGAGTCACTTGGACATCAGGTAGTGTTTTAAGAAATACTTCTTCGACGGTTGCAATTGCAAATACTGATACATTTACATTAAACTATACTGTAGGGTTTTTAGATGTATATGTTAATGGTGTAAAACTTGCTCCTTCTGATTTTACAGCTAGTAATGGAACATCAGTTGTATTCAATGAGACCACTTATGGTGGAGAGACAATAGATTTTCATGCATATAATACGCCATCCACTGGTGTTTCTCCAAACGTTTTACACAATCCACCAACAACTTCATCATCAACTGGATTGCCCGGTCAAATGTCATATGATGCGTCATATCTTTATGTTTGTATCTCTCCAAACAGTTGGAAAAGGGTTTCTTTAAGTAGTTTCTAAATAATTGCATAGCCTAGTGCCTTTAGGCATGAGGATGGCTTTTTAGATCTAAAAACCCCCCATCCACTTTTTAGTAGAAGAAAATGGCATTTAATAGAGAACTCTCGCAATTTGCGTCGTTCTTGGAGCTGGACGCATCTGCGAGATATATTGGAATTACTTCCAACTCAGCTTCAACAAAGGTCGGTGTTGGTACAGCAACCCCAGACTCAAAATTCGTAGTCGTTGGTGATGCAAGAATTACTGGTATTATTACTGCTGCAAACTTTAAAACTTCTGGTGAAGGCAGATTTGAAGGTCCTTTAACAGGTAACGTAACTGGTAATGTATCAGGAAACTTAACTGGTGAAGTTAATGCTGCTGCATTTGATACCAATGCTTCTGGTGTTGTTGTTTCTGGTGTAACGACAACAACTAACTTAACAGTTACTTCAACATCATCTTTCACAGGTGGTATTGCAGCATCTGGTCTTATCATGGCAAGTGGAGGTGTACAAGGAAACTTAACTGGCAATGTAACTGGTAATGCTGATACAGCAACGGCATTACAAACCGCTAGAACTTTCCAACTCACTGGTGACGTAGCTTCGGCTGCAGTATCTTTTGATGGAACCGGAAACGTTTCTATCGCAGCTACAATTCAACCAAACTCAGTTGCTCTTGGTACTGATACAACTGGTAATTATGTCGCAACTGTTGCTGATGCTGGTTCATCTGACATTGTAGTCAACAACTCTGGTACAGAAACTGCTGCGGTTACTATTGGTCTTACAACAACTGGTGTTGTTGCAGGTTCTTACGGTTCAACGACATCAATTCCTACAATTACAGTTGACTCAAGAGGTCGTGTAACTTCAGTAGGTACAGCTTCTGTTGGTACTGCTTTAACAGTTGCTGGAAACTCTGGTTCTGAAAATATCAACCTTCTGACAGAAACTCTGTCAATCGTCGGCGCTGCTGGTAGCGTTGCTACATCTGCTGCATCTAATACAATTACAGTTGATCTTGTTAATACTGCAGTAACCCCAGGTTCTTACGGTTCATCAACTCAGATCCCAACATTTACTGTTGATGCAAAAGGTCGTTTAACTGCTGCTGGTACAGCTTCAGTTGGCACTGCTTTAACAGTTGCTGGCGATTCTGGTTCTGAGAACATTGATCTTTTATCAGAAACTCTGACAATTTCTGGTGGAACAAACCTGACTTCTTCTGCAGCTGCAAATGGAGTTACAATTAACCTTGATCCAGCGATTGATTTAACAAGTGTTAAAGCATCTGGTATCATCACCGCTGCTCAGTTTGTAACTGGTGCTTCAGGTCAAGCGATTGGAATTAACACAAGCACAATTTCTGGTCCTGCAGAAATCATCATTGACCCAGCAGGTGTTGGTGATAATACTGGTGCTGTAAGAATTAAGGGTGACCTGTTTGTTGACGGTGTTCAGACTGTTATTAATTCGACAACAATTGAACTTGCTGATTTTATTGTTGGTATTGCTTCTACAGCAACAACCGATGCACTTGCAGATGGCGCAGGTATTAAGATTGGTCCAGATAATACTTTGACTTATGATAATGCTAATACAGCTCTGAAGTCAAGCGAAAACTT